>OASL01000006.1_pt1 | contig 136008 bp, 132 predicted proteins | sample 1494871 | NCBI WGS metagenome assembly OASL01 (sample SAMEA3360686, study PRJEB22359) | human gut metagenome | biome: ENVO:urban biome; feature: ENVO:human-associated habitat; material: ENVO:feces | place: Bangladesh | collected 2011 | reverse complement strand
TATGAACTCTTTTTATTTATTTTATTAAGTGTTGCACTTGTTATTATAAATTATCATGCATAAAAAAGAACAAGTGCTCATATAAGTACTTGTTCTAATGCTATATATTTAATTAATCTTTATAAGCGTAGTAATACATAGTGATTAGCATCATGCCGCCTGCGATATTGCCAAGTGTAACTGGAAGTAAATTGTGAAACATTGCTGCCAGATCAAATGTGCCGCTAATCATCATAGCTATCGGCAAGTAAAACATATTGGCAACGCAGTGCTCGAAGCCCGCTATAACAAAGATTGCAACTGGAAATGCTGATGCAAATACTTTTGCCGTTATCTCTTTACTTGCTGCACTCAGCCAAACTGACAAGCACACAAGCAAGTTACATCCAATGCCCTTTACAAAGAGCTCGAAAAAGCCTTGTGAAGTCTTCGCGTTAAAGATGTTTACGAAGAGCTCCTTAGTGCCATCGGATAAGATATTTGAATAATAAACTACACAGGCAAATAGCAGTGCACCTATAAAATTATATAAATATACTTTTAGCCAATTGTATAATAAAGTCGCTGACTTAGTTCTTTTATCGAGCGTTGCACCAAACATAAGTATATTGCCTGTGAAAAGCTCTGCTCCGCCAACTACTACAGCCACTATGCCGATGGTGAATGTTAGACCAACTAGTACTCTCGTTATTTGCGGATTAAAGCCTTTACCAAGACTATTGACAATAGTCGATGCCGCTCCGCCCATCGCTATATACATGCCCGCTAGAACGCCTAAGAAGAACTGTGTTCTCGTCTTAAGCTTAGTCTTGTTGACCCCATTGGCCAAGGTCATAGACAGTACTTCTTTTGGGCTGAAATTTTCTTTTTCCATAATAAAACCCCCTAGCTTATATTATACAAGCTAAGAGGTTTCTAGTCAAGATTATAAATTTTCTTTTAAGAAGTCTTCAATCTTTTTCACTGCGTCGTCTTCGTCTTCTCCTTCGATGATGAACTTAATTGCCTCGCCTTGCTTTGCTTGTAGGCCCATAAGTCCTAAAATCGATTTAGCGTTAACGCATTTATCTCCCTTGGCTACTTTTACATCGCTCTTGATGGCTGCTAGTAGTTTAACAAGTAGACCCGCTGGTCTCGCGTGTATGCCTATAGGGTCTGTGATTGTGTATTCAAACTCTTTCATTTTGTCCTCCTTATGAATTTATTATTCTGTCTTTTAATTCAAGTATCTGTCCTGGATTGACAGATAATTTATCAAATTTATTCTTTACGTAAAACTCAGTTAAGTCTGGATCGCTTCCAAGCTCGCCGCAGACACTGATCTTCACGCCATTTTTCTTTGCGTTTTCACAAGTTAGCTCCATAAGTCTAAGTATCGCCTTGTGATGAATGTCTCTGTGCCTTGCTATCTTTTCATTTTGTCTATCAACAGCAAGTGTGTATTGAGTCAAATCGTTTGTACCTATACTAAAGAAGCTTACTTCCTTCGCTAGATCATCGCTGATTATGGCTGCTGCCGGTGTCTCGATCATTATACCAATCTCGATTTCTTCGTTGAACGGAATATCTTTTTCTCTTAGCTCCTCAAATATTTCTTTAATAAGCTCTTTTGCTTTTTTCACTTCCCAAACGTCATTTATCATAGGAAGCATAATTTTGATATTGCCGTAGTGAGACGCTCTGATTATGGCTCTGAGCTGCGATTTAAATAATTCTTCGTCGTCAAGACATATCCTTATCGCTCTATAACCAAGAGCTGGATTTTCTTCTTCAGGTAGATTTAAGTAATCAACCTTCTTATCCGCGCCTATATCAAAGGTCCTGACTATGACTTCTTTGCCTTCCATCGCCTCAGCCACATATTTATATTCTTTGAATTGCTCTTCTTCAGTAGGAAGCGAGTCTCTGCCAAGATATAAAAATTCAGTTCTAAAAAGGCCGATGCCCTCTGCTCCATTCTTTAAAGCAAGCGGCAAGTCCTTTGAATTACCGATGTTAGCGTAAACACTTATATGCGTTCCGTCCTTGCTAATGGCTTTGGCTGTTTTTAATTTTTCAAGCTCTAATTTTCTTTTTTCTTCTTTTTCTATTCTTACACCCACATCTTTTAGTAATTTTTCATCTGGATCAATAGTTAGAGTGCCTTCATATGCATCGAGTATGGCAGTTTTGCCATCGATGTCTTTATCAAAAGCGCTATCAAGGTTCACAAGCGACGCTATGTTCATGGACTTGGCAAGTATCGCTGTATGTGATTGTGTCGAGCCTTTCACTGTAACTATGGCAAGTAGCTTATCCTTGTCAATGTTAAGCGTTTTACTTGGCAAAAGATCTTCTGCATACAAAATTACTTTTTCATCAAAATCATCATCGAAAGCATTTTTAATACCTAAGATGTTTTTGATAAGTCTTTGAGAAATGTCTTTGATATCCTTTGCTCTTTGGCTAAAGTATTCATCGTCCATGCTATTAAAAATCATGTAGAATTTTTCTTCAGCAAGGCTTACGGCGTAGGCGGCATTATCTTTTTCTTCATTAATATTACGTCTTATCTCGTCTTGGTACTCGATATCATCAAGCATCATCTTGTGTACTTCGAAAATTTGTGCCTCTTCTTCACCCGCATCGACTTTTGCTTTTTCAAATAATTTATCAAGCTCATCAATTGATTTTTTTACAGCTGCATCTAATTTATTAATTTCACTTGCTGTGTCAGTGATTTTTTCTTTGCTAATATTAATTTTTTCATCAGCAAAAACTTTTATCTTCCCTAAGACAAGACCTTTATTTGCTATAGTTCCTTTAATTGTTTTCATTAGCTCCACCTATTTTTTGCCTCTTATATATACATCGATTATGTTTAAATCCTTATCAACTACAACAAAGTTAGCGTATTTACCTACTCTTATGCTGCCATATTTATCATAGATACCAGCTTCTTTGGCTGAGTTAACAGCCGCGGATCTAACAAGTGATTCGAATGGAATGCCGATTGAGTAAGCATATCTAATGCAGTCAAATAAATTACTTGCGCTGCCAGCTATAGTTCCTGACTCAAGTGTAGCCTTCTTGCCCTTGATGTAAACGTCTTGACCACCTAGGCTGTACTTACCGTCTGATAGGCCTGTCGCCATCATCGAGTCGGATACTAAGATAACTCTGTCGTCACCAAACATTGCATATATCATCCTTATTACTGATGGATGTATATGAACGCCATCTGTTATGAGCTCAACCATGACCTCAGGGCTGTCAAAGGCTGCTCCGCACACACCAGGGCTTCTATGTTTGATGTCATTAAGTGCATTGAATAAATGTGTTACTGATTTTGCTCCTAAATCAAAGGCTTCAAGTGCCGTATCATAATCACAATCAGTGTGACCTATGGATATAACGACCTCATCAGCTCTTTCTTTGATAAAGTCCTTCGCTCCATCGACTTCTGGCGCTATAGTCACCTTCTTGATTCTATTATTAGAAAGCTTTTGATACTTGTCAAAATTTTCAAGGCTCGGCATAGCTAAATACTTAGGGTTTTGCGCGCCAATCTTGTCCTTGGATATATATGGTCCTTCCATATGCACGCCAATAAACTCAGCACCCTTAGTTCCATCGTATTCGCCGATTGCTTTGAATATTCTTTCAAGCTCATCATCTGCCAAGGTCATAGTCGCTGGTATAACTTGTGTCACGCCATTCTTTGCTTCGTACTCACATATTGCTTCTATAGACTCTTTAGTCCCATCGCAAAGGTCCTTACCCACTGCTCCATGAAAATGTATGTCAGTAAGTCCTGGAATGATGTAAGCATCTGAATAATCTTTAACGACATCGTCATTACTATATACAGTGAAGATTTCTCCACTCACAGCAATGTCTCTTCTAATAAATTTACCGTCGCAGTAAACGTTAGCTCCTTGTATAAGCATAGTAACACCCCCTGATATTTTCTACTTAATTTAGTATGCTTATATTCATTTTACAATAAATATGCAAATTTTGCAAACAAATTTTTGATTATTAGAGCTTTAATTAGATAAATGTGGTATAATATATATAATAATAGTAATTATTATTAAAATTTTATTAAGGAGGTCATTATTATGATGAAAAAACTTCAAAACCTAGGTAAGGCTTTGATGCAACCAGTAGCTATACTTCCTGTTGCAGCTCTACTAATGGGTATTGGTTATTGGATCGACCCAACAGGCTGGGGTGCTAACAACATCGTTGCAGCATTCTTAATCAAGACTGGTGGCGCTATCCTTGATAACTTAGGAATTATATTCGCAGTAGGTGTTGCTTATGGCCTATCCAAGGACAGGAATGGTGCAGCAGGTCTTTCAGGCCTAGTAGCATTCCTAATCGCAACTACACTTCTATCATCAGCAACTGTTGCTATATTTAGAGGAGTAGACGTAGCTGAATTATCTTTAGCTGAAGGCTGGCAAAAGATGAACAATGGTAACGTATTCATCGGTATCATTGCAGGTCTTGTTGCTGCATACGCTTACAACAAGTTCTATCAAGTACAATTGCCAGATGCATTTGCATTCTTCAGTGGTAGAAGACTTACTCCAATCATGACATCACTTTTCATGATTATAGTATCCGCAATTCTTTACTATGTATGGCCAATACTATTTAGTGCACTTGTAAGTTTCGGTACAGGTATACAAAGCTTAGGAGCTGTTGGTGCAGGTATTTATGCATTCTTCAACAGACTTTTAATACCAACTGGACTTCATCACGCATTAAACTCAGTATTCTGGCTTGATATCGCTGGCATCAATGATATCCCTAACTTCTTAGGCGGAGCCGCTTCTCTTGAAGCAGGTACAGCCATCAAAGGTGTAACAGGTATGTATCAAGCAGGTTTCTTCCCTGTAATGATGTTTGGTCTTCCAGGCGCAGCTCTTGCTATGTATCAAGAAGCAAAACCTGAAAAGAAAAATGTTGCTAAATCATTATTAATAGCAGCAGCATTTGCATCATTCTTTACAGGCGTTACTGAACCACTTGAATTCTCATTCATGTTCTTAGCACCAGCTCTATATGTAGTTCATGCATTATTAACAGGTATATCAGTTGCCATAGCAGCAGCTTTCCAATGGACAGCAGGCTTTGGTTTCTCAGCAGGTTTTGTTGACTACTTCTTATCACTAAGAAACCCAGTAGCTAACAATCCTTGGATGTTAATACCTCTTGGATTAATATTCTTCGTTATTTATTACTTCGTATTTAGATTCTGTATCAGAAAGTTTAATTTAAAGACTCCTGGTAGAGAAGACGACGACGTTGAAGTAAACGCAGAAACTATTTCTAAGCATGATAACTTTGACGAAGTGGCTGCCATCATCATCGAAGGTCTTGGCGGAAAAGAAAATATCGAAGACATTGACTACTGCTCAACTAGACTAAGAACTAGCCTTGTTAATGGAGCAAAAGTTAATGAAGCAAAGATTAAAGAAGCAAAAGTTTTAGGACTTATCAAACCTGATAAGGATTCAATCCAAATCATTATTGGACCACAAGTTCAATTCGTTTATGATAAGATTCACGAAAATATTGGTAAATAATTAATAATTACTATATGGACTCCGATTAATTTCGGAGTCTTTTTTGTGATATAACTCATTGAGCACATAAAAAAGACGGGCATCTCTGCTCGTCTTCTTTCGTTTATCGCTTAATTTAATTTTCTAAGTAGGCTCTTAATAATTTTTCAGTACTATCAATCGCCTTTATATTTGTTCTTTCGATATGATGTGAGGCGTCTGTGCCGCAGCCTATGCAAGCGAAGTTTAGATTAAGTCCAGCGACTGCTCCTAGTGAGCCATCTGAGCCATATCTTTGATGAACATCGATGGCGTAATCAATATCGTTTTTGATAGCTAAATCTTCAAGCCTGTCTCTAAAGTCGATTGGATAGGGTGTCCTTGAGTCTTTTGCGACTATTGTTACCTTGTCTTCAGCTGAATTATTTTCGTAGCTAACTATACCTATGTCAAGAGCAAGTACCTCGTATGCATTATCTGGCACATAGCTAATGCCGTGACCAAGCTCTTCAAAGTTTGTGAAATAAAACATTGTGTCGCAAGCCAATTCAATATTTTTCTTAAGAACTTCTTCCATCACATAAATCATAATGGCTGCGTGAATTTTGTTATCTATAAAGCGTGATACTAAAAAATTTTCTGTCACTCTTGTGCGCGGCTCAAAGGCAACGAAGTCACCAACTTTAACTCCGCTTGCTAAAGTTTCTTCTTTAGAAGAGCTTTCTATATCTAGCCTTATTTCAGTCGAGTGCCTTTCTCTTGGAAGCGTTTTTTCTCTTTCGTCCTCCATAGTATGGACGCTAGCTTTGTTAGGTAAAACTGTTCCAGTCACTACGCTCTTCTTAGTATAGACCCTTACAAGCTCTCCCTCAAGCGATGCATACATAAAGCCGCCTATGTTTTCAAATTCACATCTGCCGTTGTCCTTGACTCTTGAAATAATTCCGCCAAGTGTATCGACATGAGCGGTTACTATCCTTAGCCTAGATGAATCTTTTCCTTTCAATATAGCATAAAGAGCATTCTTATTAGTCTTTTCAAAGCTAAGCTCGCCTTTGAAATGCTCCTGTATATAAGTATTCACCATCTGGCACATGCCCGATGGTGAATCTATTTTGAGTAAATTTTCTGCTATATCGAGGATTCTTTTATTCGACTCCTTCATAGTCTTCTACTTCATAGCCAAGGTCTTCGATAGCTTTTTTAGCTTTTCCTAGATCGAATTCTTCCTTGCTTTCGATATTAACGTGGCCTGATGCAAAATCAGCTGTTACAACGTCAATTTCATCAAATTTTTCTAATGCCTTTTCAATAGCTTCGCTACATCCTTCACATTTCATTCCTTGAACTTTTAAAATTCTTTTCATTACTTAATCGACTCCTTATAAATTGAATTTATGGATTGCTCCATATGTTTATTGAATTCTTCATCTGTCATGCTAGCCTTTGCTCCCTCAGTAAGCGCTCTTGAGAATGATGCAATGACTTTATGGTTTCTACCAAGTCTTTCGTTAGACTCTTCTCTAGTGTAGCCGCCTGAAAGCGCAACTATCCTTAAGACATTTTCATAATCATATAATGGTAGATATAGATTGTCTTCTTCAGGTAGTGTTAACTTTAACATGATGAAGTCATCTTTAGCTAATTTTTCTATATTTTCTTTTAATTCTTTGAATAATACTTTTTCTATCTCAGCCTTATTTTCAGCGTGTATATCAACTTCTGGTTCTATAATAGGTACAAAGCCTTTTGCGATGATTTTCTTTGCGTAATCAAATTGCTGATTAACAACTTTTTTGATACCTTCTTCATTAAGCTCTTTGATAACAGATCTCATCTTAGTACCAAAGATGCCTCTTTCCTTTGCTCTATCAAGTAGCGAGTCAAGTTTAGTCATCTCTTTCATAACTTGAACGCCATCTTCCACATCTGCAAGGCCTTGGTCAACTTTAACGAATGGAAGTATTTCTAGCTCCTTCCATAGGTAATCAGCTGTCTTCATGCCATCTACTTCTCTATCGATAGTTTGCTCAAAAAGTATCGCTCCAAGTATATGATCCTTGTTAAAGCTTGGTGCTTTGATGATTCTTGTCCTCATTTCGTGAACAAGCTTAAACATCTCATCCTCTGATGAATATTTGTCCTCATCAATGCCATATAGTCTCAAAGCCTTTGGTGTTGATCCACCACTTTGGTCTAAGGCAGCTATGAAACCCTTTCTGTTTCTAGCGATGTCTAGTTTTTTACTATCCATAAATTCCCTCCTCAATTCTATTTATATCTTAATCTTAGTGAGTTTGTTACAACACACACCGATGAGAACGCCATCGCAGTGCCCGCAAGCATCGGTGTTAATAGGCCTAGTATGGCAAATGGTATTCCGACCACATTATAAAAGAAGGCCCAGAATAAATTTTCTTTAATAATTTTCATGGCTGCTCGTGAAAGCTCTAGTGCTCTTGCCACTCCGCCGATGGAGTTATTCAAAAGACTTATGTCGCTCGCCTCTAAGGCAACGTCAGTACCTGAAGCGACTGAGTAGCCAACGTCTGAACTTGCTAAGCTCGGCGCATCATTGACGCCGTCGCCAACCATGGCAAGCTTTGCGCATGATTTTTTAATCTCTTCTATCGCTTTTAATTTATCCTCTGGAAGAAGTTCTGCTCTGAAATCATCTATACCAAGCTTTTGAGCAACGTTTTTGGCGACAGTACTATTGTCCCCAGTAAGCATATAAGTCTTTATGCCCATAGCCTTGATCTTAGCAATGGCTTCTTTACTGTCAGTTCTTAAGCTGTCTTCGATAGCAAAGTAGCTAACGGCTTTTCTATCTATTGCCATGACTATGACGGTCGCGCCCTCATCCAAAAGTTCTTTCATCAGAGCCTTGTCATAATTAATGCCAAGTTCATCAAAATATCTTTCGTTCGATAAAATTATTTCTTTATTATCAAGTTTTGCGCGAACACCCTTTGAGTGAATCGCTTCAAATTCATCAGCTTCAGCATATTCAATGCTCTTATCTCTTGCGTATGAGGATATCGCCTCACTTATCAAGTGTTCCGATTGATTCTCAGCGCTGTAAGCGTACCTTAAAATTTCTCTATCGCTAAGGGATGAAGTATTGATAAATTTTGTAAGTGCCAATTTGCCTTCAGTCAAGGTACCTGTTTTGTCAAAGCAAACTGCGTCAACTTTGGCATTTGCCTCCAAAACTTCGCCAGACTTAATAAGTATACCTGACTGAGCTGCTCTGCCTGTCGCAACCATGATGGCTGTAGGAGTTGCAAGACCCAAACTGCATGGGCAAGCGATAACCAAAACGCTTATCGCGTTAATTATGCCTGTGTTAGCATCCTTAAATATAGTATAAATCAAAAATGTCAAAAATGCAATAGCCATTACAGACGGAACAAAGATGTTGGCAATCTTATCTGCCATCCTTTGTACTGGCGCCTTCGAGCTCGCCGCGTCGTCAACCATCCTTATGATATTGGCAAGCGTTGTGTCTTCGCCGACTTTAGTAACTTTAAATTTAAAAGTGCTTGGTCCATTAACAGTTGATCCGATAACTGCGTCACCCACAGTTTTATTCACAGGAAGGCTCTCGCCTGTTATCATCGCTTCGTTAATTGATGCTTCGCCCTCAATGATTACGCCATCTGAGGCAAGTCTCTCACCTGGTCTAACTAGAACTACGTCATCTATGTCAAGCTCATCTATGCTAATGGTTTTTTCTTCGCCATCTCTAATTACAGTCACTTCATCAACTTTTAAGCTTTGTAATTTATCGACAGCTTCATTAGTTTTGGCTTTTGCCTTTGCCTCCATAAGTTTACCTAATAAAACTAATGTAATAATAACAGCCGATGACTCAAAATATAGATGCGGATTAGCTATGGACATATTGTAAATGCTATATAGATACGCCGCAGTCGTACCCATGGATACAAGCACGTCCATATTAAAGGTTTTGCTTCTTAATGAACTTATGGCTCCCTTATAAAATCTGTGTCCGCCAAATATTTGCACAAGCGTTGCAAAAGCAAATTGCCATCTGGCGTCTGCATAAAACACGTGTATGCGCGCCATATGAAAAAACATTACTGAAAAAAGTGGCAAAGCAAATATTAATGAGATGATAAAATCACGCTTAAGACTTTTTATCTCTTTTTCTCTAAGCTCTCTTTCCTTTTCTATATCGCGGCTCTCTTGATAGTAGCCAGTGAAGCCCGCTCTTGAGATGACTGCCAAAATATCGTCACGAGATATGACATTTTCGTCATAAATGACTCTCGCTCTATTCGACGATAAATTTACATTGGCTCTTGATACACCATCTTGTCTTGATAAAACTTTTTCAAGCCTTGCTGAACAAGCAGCACAGCTCATTCCTTGTATTAAAAAATTGTCCTTCATATAATCACCATAAATATTATACCCAATTTTGTGGTATAATATTTATAAGAAAGGTTGTGATGATATGGACGCAATAGAAATGCTATTGACAAGAAGAAGTATAAGAAAATTTAAAACTGATGAAGTGCCGATGGATGTGCTTGAAAAGATAATCGAGTGCGCAAAGCTTCACCAACAGGAATGAATAAACAAGAAAGACTTTTTACTGTTGTGACTAAAGAAGAGGATATACAAAGACTAGCTGCTGCCATTGCAAAGTCACTTGATAGAGATGACTATTATATATATAATGCGAAGGCTTTAATCATAATAACTGTGCCAGAAGATTTAAAATTAGGCGATGCAGACACATCAACTGCTATGGAAAATATCTACTTAGCATCTCACGCGCTTGGACTTGCTTCTGTTTGGATCAATCAACTAAGAGGCAATAAGGATGATGGTGTTAGAGAAGTATTGACTTCGTTTGATATACCTGCTAATCACATTTCATATGGAATAATGGCTTTGGGCTACGCTGATGAAGTTCCTAAGGCAAAAGAAAGAACAGAAAAGGTAGTTTATCTATAATGAGAAATACTATTGGCTTTATTAGCGACACACATGGCGGCATAGACGAAACGCTTAGAGCGCTTGAAGTGCTTAAGGACTGCGACACAATCTATCACCTAGGCGACGTTTTGTATCACGGCCCTCGAAACGCTCTTCCAAATGATTACAATCCAAAAGACTTAGCCTCGTATTTAAAGGAGCGTGACAATATAATCTACGTTCGTGGCAATTGCGACAGCGACGTCGATCAGATGGTTTTAGAGAAGGACTTGACACAAAAGGCTCGTGTAGTCGATATCAATGGACTTAAGACCCTACTGATACATGGCTACGAAGAGACAGAATTTGCAAGAATCCAATATGCAAAAAACTCCGGCATCAAGATGATAGTTACTGGCCACACGCATATAAAGGTCTTAGATGAAAAGGACGGCATCATCTTATTAAACCCTGGATCAACAACTATACCCAAAGATGGCAAGGCGTCTGTAGCTAAGATGGATGATGAAAAGATTATGCTCATCGACATTTATACTGGGGAAATATTAAAAGAAATAAAATACTAGATTACAAAAAAAGAAGTCTACGATTAAATTACGCAGACTTCTTTTTCTTTATTAAAAATTTTAGAAAAAGCATTAAATTAATTACTATTAAAGCAATTATTGATATTTGCTTTAATAAGTCTATGCCCACATCTATATGCAGTGCTTCCCTTAGCTCATAGATAGCTCTCATGAATTTGCCAAGTAAAAGTATCCCTGCTATGGATATAAGCTCAATAATTAAAAATGTTTTTTCATTTACTTTGCCTAATAGTGAAGCTAGGGTAGCAATTGCAAGGCACACGTAGTATATATACCTAGAATGCACTCTCATATCAAGCCAAAGGCTTAAACTAACTAGGCTCGATATAAATGCCGCAGCTAAAATAGCTCCAGCTATGGCTAAAAGTAAATTAAAGACTCTTTTCAACTATTTTACTGTGTATGTTATTGCTACTGGAGTTCCATCTTCAGGTGCTTTGTCAGCATCTACTGTAAATTCAACTTCTTTTGCTTCTTCGATAGCGCCTAGTGGATATTCACCGTTACTTGTGATACCAACGAAGCATGAGTCAAGGCATGTGATGCAGCCTGTGTTAAATTCTTTTGAGTTGTCAATATTTCCTGAGAATCTGATGTCTAAAGCTTTACCGTTTGAATCCTTAACTACATCGTCAATACCTACAGTTCCTTCTTGACCTGCCCAAGCAAGAGTAAGTTCAAGCTTAGATCCTTCAGACTTAGTTGTAGCAGCGTTATCAGCGTTCATGTTATTACCAGCTTCAGCTCCTACTTCTTCTAAAGCCTTGTAGAAGTCTTCTGGAGATACATAAGATGAGAAGATTGACATATCGCTTAGCTTACCATCTTTGAAGATTGCCAAGTGTCTTGTTGCTTCTGTTTCGAATTTTCCGTTGTACTTAGTGTAGATAGTTACGCTCTTAGCGTCTTTGTCTATCTTGATAGGATTTTCTTCTGAAACGCCAGCTATAGTGCCTTCTGCATCTGCTGTTTCAGTATTTTCATCATCAGTTTTTTCTTCTGTATCAGTTGTTTCAGTTGATTCAGTTGATTCAGCTGTCTTAGTGTCTTCTGTCTTATCTGTTGTTGTGTCTGTTTTTGGTCCGCAAGCTACTAATAATAATGAAATCATTAATAGCATTGCTAAAAATTTAAATTTTTTCATTTGCTTTTTTCTCTCCTTTTATATAGCTTTTCTAAAATTAACACATTTACTATTATAACACTTATTTTCATAATTTGTCATTGAAATATTTTATACTTTTTTATTCTTTTTTATAAAATTTTGAATATTAAATTAGTTCTTGCTAATATTTTACACATGAAAAAAGGACCCTTATGAGTCCTTTTTATAAATATATTAGCTTCTTTTAAATATGTCCACTACTTTGGATATAATATTTTCAGCTACGCTTTTAGATTTCATCCTTTTATCATAGATGGAATCTTTTACATTGCCTATAATGCCATTGACAGCTGAGTAGGCATTGTTTGCTGTGCTTGAAACTTGTGATGTGATTTTGTTGACAGTGTTTACCGCGCTATTGGTAATACCCATAGCTGTATTAGTAAGTTTAGAAACATCTGATGTAACACCGTTTATGTTACTCATTATGCCTGATATATTAGGTTTTAATTCTGTAACTAAAGTGCTTACATCATCTGTAACGCTCTTTATGTTTGGACCAAGGTCTCTAACTAAACCTTTGGCTTCGACTGTCATCTCTTTGATATCTGGTCTAATGTCATCAACTAGTCCGTTTACATTGTTTGTAATACCATTGACATTGTTCATCACTTCAGGTAATTTAGCTACTGTTTGGCCGATGTTAAGTCTGTTTTCTTCCACCATGCTCTTCATAGTGCTAATAGTTGAAGCGATTTTAATGAATAGATAAGCTAATGAACCTAGTGCTGCGATACCAAATACTATAAGCACACATTGTAAAATATATTTTGCGTCCATTAAATCACCTATTTTCCGATATTCTTAACTGCGTTTTCTACGTCCTCTTTAATTTCATTAGCCTTTTTAACTGCTTCGTCTTTTGTCTTTTCAGCAGCATCTTTAGCTTCGTCAATCTTTTTGTTTGCTTCGTCTTTTAGTTCGTCAGCCTTTTTAGCTGCTTCGTTTTTTAATTCTTCAGCTTTTTTAGCTGCTTCGTCTTTGATTTTATCAAAATCTATGCCCATCTTATCACCTATTTCTTAGCCTTTTCTACTTCTTTTTCAACATCCTTTTTAACGTCGTTAGCTTTCTTTTCTACTTCTTTTTTAGCATCGATAGCCTTATCTTCAGCTTTGTCTTTTAGTTCTTTTGCTTTGTCTTCTGCTTCTTCTTTAAGTTCTTCAGCTCTTTGTGCTGCTTCGTCCTTAAATTCTTTAGCTTTTTCTAAAGCACTTTGTCCTAGCTCTTTAGCTCTTTGAGTTGCAGTTGCTATGCCGTCTTTCATGTCATGATAAGTTTCTTTGCTCTTATTAGCTATCATTTCTCTTGTTTCTTCACCGCTTCTTGGTGCGAATAGATAGCTTGCTGCAGCACCTGCTGCTAATCCTAATAAAGTACCCATGGCAATGTTGCCAGCGTTCTTCATTCTTTCTTTTCTTTCTTCTTCTCTAGCTTTTGCTGATATGAAATCAAATAATCCCATAATATCACTCCTTTTTTATTTTGCTATTAATTATATACCCACTAAGCGTACTAATAAAACATAAATATTAAAAAAAAGAAAAACTAATCGCAACAAATTAGTTTTTCTTCTATATATATCCTTATATATTATTTGTCATATTGAAGTCTATATAAGTCGTAGTAAAGACCCTTCTTATCAAGAAGCTCTTGGTGCGTACCCTCTTCTCTGATTGTACCGTTCTTAATAACTAGTATCTTATCAACGTGTTGTATAGTTGACAGCCTATGCGCTATGGCGATGGACGTTCTTCCCTTGATAAGTTTCTTCACTGCGTCTTGAATTAATAGCTCCGTCTCTGTATCGATGTTTGCTGTTGCCTCATCAAGCACAAGTATCTTCGGTTCATAAACTAAAGTTCTCGCAAAACTTAATAGCTGCCTTTGACCTGATGATAAGGTCGATGCTCTCTCCATAACGGGCTCATCATATTTGCCTGTTAGCTTTTGTATGAATGAATCCGCGTTAACATACTTCGATATTTTAATAATTTCTTCGTCCGATATATCTTTATTCAGCTTGATATTGTCCCTGATTGTACCCGAGAATAAAAATACGTCTTGAAGAACGACTCCTATGTTTTTCCTTAGATCTTCTTTTCTAACGTCGTTTATGTTTATGCCGTCGATTAGTATCTCACCTTCATCTATCTCATAGAATCTTGTTAATAGTGATATGATAGACGTCTTACCTGAACCAGTTGGTCCAACAAGGGCAACCGATTCGCCTTTCTTAATCTTAAATGAGATGTTTTTAAGAACTGGCTCGCCTTCAATATAGCTGAAGCTAACATTTCTAAACTCGATTTCGCCTTCAATATCATCAAATGGAAGTGGATTTTCAGGATTTTGAATTTCGTTTTTGTCATCAAGTATCGCAAAAACCCTCTCAGCTGAAACCATAGCCGATTGAGTGATGTTATACTTTTCTGTAAGGTCCATGATTGGCATAAAGAATTTCTTTAAGTAATCAATGAAAAGGTATAACATACCAAAATACATAGTCTCATTCAAAACTTCTTTCGCGCCGAAGTAGATAAGGCTAGCGATGGCTACGTTTCTAATGATGTCTATCGATGGTCTATATATTGAGAATATCTTTACCCTTCTAAGCATAGTGTTTCTGTAGTCAGCATTTGCTTCATCAAACTCTCTATTAATTTTATTTTCTTTACCAAAGATATGGATTAGCCTCATACCTGAGATATTTTCGCTAAGTTTCGAGTTTATTAGCGATAATTTCTTTCTCGATAGTGCAAGTATCTTTCTGATCTTGCCTCTAAAGAATATTGAAATCGCAAATATAAATGGCAGCGTTATAAAGCTTAGTAAACTTAGCTTTAAGTCCATAGATAGCATAAAAATCATGATGCCAGCAAGCATGAAGATGTCTTTAAACAAAGTTATCATAACATCTGAATACATTTCGCTGATTGCTTCTATATCATTAGTTAGCCTTGTGGTTAGTCTTCCTATTGCGTTTCGATTGAAAAAGCTTAGGGACCTTGATATGATATGGTCGTAAACTTCAGTTCTCATGCTGTAAATCATCTTTTGCGATGCTATAGTGATGGACATCGTTTGTAAATAGTCAAGAACAAAAGTTAATATTATTGTTAGTAAAAAGTATAAGCTTAATTTGTTTATGGCTTTAAAGTCTTTATCACTATATGCCTTATACTCAGACATTGGCACCTCATAAATGGCGCTCTTTGTCTCGTCACCTGATTTATATAGAAAGGCTCTGCCATCTTCTTCTTTTAGGTGATAGGCTCCTTTGCCTTCGTATTGAGCTTTTTCTTCCTTACTAAGATCAGTCTCTCTAATGAAGTAGTCTATGCCATCTTTCATATTGTCTTTAGTACGTGTAACGCTCAAAGTGTGTTCAGTAGCCGCTGGGTACTCATACATCTTGATGTTTTCGACTTGTATGTGCTCATCTATGGCAACCTTGATTAGATAAGGGCTTACAAGCGCTAGTCCTGTTAACGCCACTATCATAAGGAAGGTTAATATAAGCTGGAATGTATATGGCCTTGCATATGAGAGCATCCTTCTAAAGGTGTTTTTAGAGTTTTTGCCTTGATAATTAATATCGTCTATTTTTCTTTCCATTACTCATCACCTCTATTTATCTTTTGCTCTAGTAATTGATCTTCGTATAATTTATTGTATCTGCCGCCAAGTGAAACAAGCTCATCATGTGTGCCTCTCTCAACTATAGCTCCATCCTCAATAAATAGTATTTCATCAGCATCTTTTATAGTCGAAACTCTATGTGAAATGATGATTTTTGAAACGTCCGCTTCGTCTGTGCTTAAATTTTTAAGTATCTCTTCTTCAGTTTGTGTGTCAACTGCCGATAGAGAGTCGTCCATGATTAAAACGTTCTTTTCCTTTGCCAAAGCTCTCGCAATCGATACTCTTTGTTTTTGTCCGCCAGATAGAGTTACGCCTCTTTCGCCTAAGATAGTATCAAAACCGTCTTTAAACTCGATAATGTCATCGTAGACGCCAGCTATCTTTGCGTACTTTTCTATAGTCTCGTCATCAAGCTCATGCTCGTAGTGAAACTCAATATTTTCTTTAACAGTTTTTGAGAATAAAAAGTCATCTTGCGGCACATAAGAGATATTTTCTCTTAAGGAATTAAGTGTTACGTCCTTAACTTCATGACCATCAACAAGTATCTCGCCCTCATTTATATCATAAAGTCTAAGAAGTACATTAACTATACTTGACTTGCCGCTACCAGTTCTGCCTAGTATGGCAAGTGTCTTACCTGGCTCTATCTTAAAGCTTATGTCTTTAAGTGCATATGGAAGCTCAGGTGCATACTTAAATGAAACATTTTTAAATTCAATATTGCCTTTTATTTCGTCTAGCTCGATAGCGCCTTCTCTGTCGACAATTTCTGGCTCTGTCCTGAATATATTTGTCAGCCTATCCATGGACGCGGCGCCTCTTTGCATGAAAACTATAACCATGCCAAGTGCTCTTGCTGGCCACATCATAAGTCCTAAGTAAGCGTTAAAAGCAATGAAATCACCTAGAAGCATAGTGCCCGCCATAACTTCTTTTGCTCCGAAGAATAAAAGTAGCATGTAACTAATATTGCTTAGTACATGAATGAATGGATTAAAAAAGCTTTGTAATTTTGCTAATTCAATATTTTTATCATAATAATTTTGATTTTCTTCTCTGAATAATTTTGTATTCTCTTCCTCTTGTCCAAAGGCTTTTATGATTCTGATCCCTGAGAAGTTTTCTTGAGCTCTGTCAGTGATCGTACCATATTGCGCTTGAACAGCTTTGAAGCGCGAATGAATAACGCCACCAAACCTCATTACTATGAGTATAATTAGTGGTATAGTGAATAAAACTTTTGATGCAAACAAAACATTTGTTGTTTTTATCATCATAATAAGGTTTAGTATAAGTAAGAATGTTGAGTCAATAAACATGATGATACCTTGACCAAGAGTCATCCTAACAGCGTTGATGTCGTTAGTTGCAAGACTCATTAAGTCACCTGTTTTGTGCGTATTAAAAAAATTTTGAGAAAGACTTGTCAGTTTCCAAAAGAAATCCTTTCTCAAATCATAATCAACTCTCATCGAGTTACCAATAATAAAGTTTCTCCAAAAATATCTCGCAACAGCAACCATCAGTCCAGTTACTATGGTTAGTATGGCGTACTTAGTCGCCGAAGCCATAGTTAGAACTCCCCTTTGATAGTCGTTTGCGAAGTACTTAAGTATTTGCGGTATATATAGCTGAACAATGTCTATAAACAGCAAGAATAATATACCTAAAATATACTGAACTTTGTACTTTCTAAAATATTTTAAAAGAGGTTTTAAAGATTTAAACATAGCTCTCCTCCTTAAATGTTTCGTGTTACTAAATATTGTATCACTCCTTGACAAAATAATCAAGGAGTGATTAATGTTTTTTATTAATTATCACAAATGTATTGGAAATGGCCTTCTCTTCTTATAAATATATAAGTACTTAAAGCCTTTTTCCTTAAGATACTTTTCCGCGTCCTTTATGCCATAAGCAAGATCTTCAGCGTAGTGAGCGTCTGAACCAACTGTGATTAGCTCGCCTCCTAAGGACTTATACATATCAAGTATCTCATCTTGCGGATGAAAGCTCTTCATATCATAGCGAAGTGCAGCTGTATTTATTTCAAGCGCTTTGCCCTTATCTACTAGGACTTTTAGTATCTCGTAAACAAGCTCCTTAGCCGCATCAGAAAATTCATAGTCGATGTCTTTGAATTTGTAATACCTGTCGATAAAGTCTATGTGTGCGACTGAGTCGAAGCTGTCAAAGCGTTTCACTACTTCTAATAGTTCTGTATAGTAGCGCACTTGACCTCTTTCGTAATCACTTTCAAAGCTCTTCTCTCTAGAGAAAATCCTTTCGCCATCGATGCTGTGAATTGAGCATAAAATGAAATCAAAAGGATTTTTGCTTAGCTCTTCATATTCGTCAATTAAACCAAGTTGAAGACCAAACTCAGCTCCTTTTAAGACTTCTATCTCATTAATATATGTGTATTTTAATTTGTTTATCTCTTTTATATAGTCCTCAATATTAAAAAGGACGTTTTTACTTTTGTCTTGGTCAAGTGAAAGGTCTATGTGATCAGTAAAGCATATAGCTTTCAAACCCATCTTTATAGCCTCTTTGACCATGTCCTCCGGCGGAACCTTGCAGTCAACTGAAAAATTTGAATGCAAATGAAAATCGTACATCTATGCCTCCTATAAAAATTTATCTTTTAGATTGTTCCAGTAAATATTCTTTGAAAATACTATCCTATATATCTTCTTGTAGCTTAGGTTTATCTCTACGCTAGTGACGTTTTTGAAGATACGTTCTTCGCCATCGTTAAGAAGTATGATCTCTCCTTCATATCTCTTCTTTGGCTCGAATCTTATAATAAAGTTTGGTGGAACGATGATTGAGTTTTGTAATGATCTAAAGGCTTTTGAGTTAATGGGTGCGAGCGGAGTCATTTGTATGCACTCAAGCTTTGGATGCACTACGCTTCCTCTAACTGAGTAGTTATATGCAGTGCTGCCAGCTGGTGTTGAAACTATAAGCCCGTCGCCAAAAAATCTTTCCAAGTAGTCAGAATTTATAAATACATCAAGTTCAACGGCCTTTGATTTGTTTGCTTTAACAACCATTTCATTAACTGAATATAGTTTTGACTCGCCGCCTTCGTAGTGAACACTTGTCTCGATTAAGTGTAGTGACTCTTGTTTAAACTCACTCTTTATATAATTTTCTACAAATTTATCTACGTCATCAATAGAAAGCTCTTGAAAAAAACCTAAGTGGCCTGTATTAAAGCCAACAAAAGGCACTTCAGGAAAATCATTTTCATGAACACTTCTTAAGAAGGATCCGTCTCCACCTATAACGATGGAAAGTTCAGCCTCATTACTAAAGTCTCTCGTAGTAACAAAGCCGCGTGCTTCAAGCTTTTCTTCAAGCTCAAGCAAGATCTTTTTGCTAAGCTCATCATCCTTTGCGAGTATATTTATAATTCTCTCACTCATTTCTTCACCTCTTATAATTATTAATTATACAACAAATAGAGTAATTTTTCAATGACTTAAGCCATCTACTTGTAAAAGCTAGAAAAATATATTATAATTTATTTAGGTGATAAAGTGATTAACGATGAATACAATGTGAGCTTTGTCGCTAAGAGGTCTTATGACAAGATGGGTGAAATGATAGATGAGCTCAAAATATCAAAAAGACTTTTTAGACGAAGCTACTTAAATAAAGACATATATGTAAATGAAGAGTTTAGGCGCAAGGACCTGCCGATCATTAAGGGCGAGGTATTAAGGATAAACATGCCCGAGGAAGAGACTCAAGCTGATGACTTTAGTAGCGATATCGATATAGTTGACGAGACTATTGACTACATTGTCATCAACAAAGAGAAAAACATCCTCGTTCATGAGACGAAGAACAATCAAGGCAACACGCTTTACAATGCACTGATCAATTTATTTCAGTCGCGTGGCCTTAAAAGGCGCGTTCGCCTTGTCAATAGGCTTGACATGAACACGACGGGGCTGATGGTGGTCGCTAAAAATCCATTTGCCCACTACAATCTAATGCAGCAGATGGAAGATGGCAGCTTCAAAAAGAAGTATCACGCTGTAGTTGATGGATCTTTTCCTTATGATGAGACAGTAGTTCAGAAGAATATCAAGACCGATGAGAATGATCACATAAAGAAGATGATCTGTGACGATGGCGATGGTGATTACGCAAAAACCATATTCAAGAAAGTTATAAGCGGCGAAAAATACTCCATAGTAGAAGCGGAGCTCATCACTGGCAGGACGCATCAGATAAGACTGCACCTAGCCTACTTAGGCTTTCCTATAGTTGGCGACACGCTATATAATGACAAGACTTATGACGGCGTAGATAGACAATTGCTTCACTCCTTTGAGATAAGCTTTAATGACCCGAGGACTAATGAGGAAAGACACTATGAAGTGAGTGACCACGCTGATATAATAAATTTTTCTAAAAAATTATCTAATTTCCTTGCATTTTAAATGCGTTTGCTATATAATATAGTTAAGATATCCTGTAGTGACCGCTTTTCATATTAATTTAACCGACAATAATAATATGGGACTGTGACGTTTTACAATTGATAATATGCCTTAAGTGGACATTAGATATTGTAAACAACGGACCCACCTCGTATATGCGGGGATAAATTACTTATGAAAAACGGCACATAATGGGATTACATATCAAAAGAGTCAAGCGATTTGCTTGACTCTTTATTTGTATATGCTCTCTCGTCTTAGATCAAATACAAAAGGCTCTCATCGTGAGAGCCTTTATATATACTATAGCATTTCTAAGAACGCTTCGATTCTTGTGTTTAATTGGCCCAAGTCTGATTTTGAATAATCAGTTTCTACTTGGATATAAGGAGTTTTCTTTTCTTTTGTGACAAAGTCTCTAATGGCTTTTGTTTCTACTTGGAATGGCGTACACGCTTGAAGCTGCATATCCACTACACCATCGACTTTGTAGTCGTCTATCATTCTTGATAGTAGCTTTAGTCTTGGTGTGTTAGGACTAATGCATGCGCAGCCTATATTTAGATACTTCTTAGCAAGTGCATCATATATATCTGGGTTGTCTAGGTCAACGTTTTCATCGATTGCCTTAGCTCCCCCACAATTTTCATAAGCAACTACTACTCCGCCGTTATTTTCAACAGCTTCGATAACTTTTTCAGTCGCTCCACCTATTGGGCAGCCTGTTATAAGTATCCTCTTTTTGCCAGTGATGCGCTTGTTCTCGCTTAGAACTTTTTCCTTAAGCTTTTTAAGTTCATCAGGCACTGCCTTCTTGTCGAATTCAAATTGCACTCCATTTAAGACGTGCCACAAATCTAAACCCATGATAGGAAGTTCATCGGCTTTCATTATGCCATAAAAGTCTTTAACAGCACTTCTCTCAGCATTTTTGATTACAGTTGCTTCTCTAAGTTTTTCTTCTGTAATCTCTACACCAAACTCTTTTGATACGTAGTCAGCAAGTTTTTTTATTTCAGCCGTCCACAACTTAAGGCTCTCTTCGGATCTCTTTTGCGGAAGCTCCATTACATAAACGTTTTTAAACTCGCCTAAGTACTCATACATCTTCTTCTTGCCATCGCAAGTCGTTTCTCCAACTATAAGGTCTGAGAAATAGAAGAAGGGACACTTATCTGTAATGGCAAAGCCATAGCTTGCCTTGATAAGTGGACAAAGGTTTGTCGGTAGATCCTTTTCAGCATCTTTTATAGTTTCATCAGATGTCGAACAAAGTGATACAGATGTCGCACCTGCTGCAAGAGCTATCTCTTGCGGGAAAAATGTGCAGAATATGCCTATGACTGGTATGTTTTTATCCTTAATCTCTTTAACTTTTAAAAATGATTCTCTTCTCTTATCTTTAAATTCATCAAAAATTTCAGGTAATTCTTTTCTAATGTTTATCACGATATTCTTCCTCTCTTTAGGTTATTATGTCTATATTTTACTTTGCTTCTTCTGGCTTGTCAAGTTCGAAGTTCCATCCAGTCTTAAGGTCAGCGTATCTAACAAAGATTGAAAGTACTGCGAATACTAATAGTATCATTGGATACCAGACGTATGGAACTAACTCAACTGGTGATACTGCTCCTTCAGTAAAGCCTGAAGCGATAAGTATTTGTGCGCCATAAGGGATAAGACCTTGAGTTATACAGCTGAACATATCAAGAAGTGATGCTGTTCTTCTAGGGTCAACTTTGAATTTATTAGAAATTCTCTTAGCGATAGGACCGCAGATGATGATTGATACAGTGTTATTAGCAAGAGCAGCGTTTGAGATCATTGTTAATAATGCAGTAGATAGTTCTGCTGAGTTTTTACCCTTAGCCATTCTAGATATTCTAAGTACTAGCCATTCGATACCGCCATTTGCTCTAACCATAGCGGCAAGACCACCAGTTAACATTGAAAGTAAGAAAATTTCAAATTGTCCTGAGAAGCCGGCAAAAATGTTTTGGCAAAGTTCAAGTCCATTGTATGAACCAGTTGCAATGCCAACGCCACCTGCAAAAACGATACCTAGTGTTAATACAACAAATACGTTAACGCCACATAGAGCAGCTATTAGTACGAATAGATAAGGTAAGATTAGTACAAAATTGTAGCTTAAATCATCAAAATGAACTGGTCCACTTGTTCTACCAACTATTAATAAAATAATTATTGTAACTATTGCAGCTGGTAATGCTACTTTGAAGTTTGCTCTAAACTTATCTTTCATGTTAACGTTTTGTGTTCTAGTTGCGGCGATAGTTGTATCAGAAATAATAGATAAGTTATCACCAAACATAGATCCACCTACTAGTGCACCTAAAACTAAAGCTACTGGTAAGCCTGCTTTTTGAGCGATACCTACAGCGATAGGACCAACTGTAACTATAGTACCAACTGAAGTACCTGTTGCAATTGATAAGAAGCAAGCGATTACAAATAAACCTGCTGTTATGAATTGAACTGGTATTATGCTTAGACCTAAGTTTACAACTGAGTCAACAGCTCCTGATGCCTTAGATAGTGTTGCAAAAGCACCAGCTAAGATGTAGATTAAGCACATGATGATGATGTTGTCATCGCCACAGCCCTTTACAAATACATCAAATTTGGAGTCTATCGAACCCTTAAACATTATAAAGGCAACGATAGTACCAATAAGTACGGCGATAGGTGATGGTATTTGATAGAATGCCATTTCTACACCCATCTTGTCTAAAATGATTCCTGATAATAAGAAAAAACCTATAAATACTATGAAGGGTATCAGAGCCCATCCATTAGGTTTGATTGATGATTGTTCGTCCATCAAAAATTCCTCCTACTTTTTAATTTATATTTAATAACTCCTTAGCAGCTTTAACGGCTTCGATAGCGTCTATAGTGTATTTGTCAGCGCCAATCTTGTCCGCGAACGATTGTGAGATAGGTCCTCCGCCTATCATAACTTTATACTTATCTCTTAGACCTCTCTCTTCAAGTATCTCAACAACCCTTCTCATATTTCTCATAGTTGTTGTCATAAGTGTTGACATGCAGATGATTTCTGCGCCATGTTCTTCGGCTGCGTCAACAAATTTATTAACTTCAACGTCTCTACCTAAGTCTATAACTTCAAAACCTTGTGTTTGGAACATTGTTTTAACTAAGTTCTTGCCAATGTCGTGTGTATCCCCTTCAACTACACCTATAACTATAGTGTGATTGTGTTCTAGCTCGTTTCTTTCAAGGTGTGGTCTTAATACATCAAGTGCATTGTTCATCGCATCAGAACAAAGTAATAGGTCTGTTACGAAATATTCCTCTTCTTGAAAAGCGTCCCCCGCCCTTTTCATTCCTGGAACTAAACCATTGACAATGGCATCAAGTGCATCATAACCTTCATCAAGGTAATCTTGTGCGACCTTTGCAATCTTCTCGTCTTCATACTCGTAGACATAATCGTCTAGAATTTTGTAATACTCTTCTCTTGTCATATTTGCCTCCTATTTAAAATATGAGCAGTCGATAAAGACTTTTTGGTAGTTTTCATCGTAACTTAGCTCCAAAAACTTTATCTTCTTGCTTAAACTTAAAAGATTTTCCCTCTTCTTCTTTGATAATACTACGCTGATCGCGCCATCAAGCGATGTATTTTTAAGATAAGAAATCTTTTCTTCCGCTATATTTGGTATAAAATACGTATCTACTAACATGTCCTTTGATAAGTGATAGCCAAATTGGCCAGCGATGTATAAGTCATCCACTTCCTCAGCCGTCATGCCAAGCTTGTTAAATAGTAAAACTATCCCTGACATAATCGCGCTCTTCGATAGCTGAATGTTTCTTATATCCTTTTTAGTGATATATACTTCGCCTAAATCGATAACGCTCTTGCCATCAATATCCTTTAAGAATGGCCTTCGCTTGTCATCTTCATCAAGGTCTACAAGCTTTACTAGTCTTCCTCTATAGTCGATGAGGCCTATCTTTAAGGCTTCACGAATGACAGCTAAAACGCCCGAACCGCAAATGGATTTTGCCTTTTCTTTACCAATTACGACGATGTTTTTAGTCCCTCTATCAAGGTCAAAAAAAACATTTTCAATCGCGCCTAGCTCAGCTCTCGAACCGAACTCTATGTTCATGCCTTCAAGCGCTGGCCCAGCGGCGCAGCTACTAGCGTAGTACTTATCCTTATACTTAAGCACTAGCTCTGTGTTTGTGCCTATGTCTATAAACATGATGTTTTTATCAATATTTTCAATATCGATATGATTAACGCCGCTAAGTATGTCAGCGCCAACATATGACGAGATCGATGGTATAGTAAAGGCTTTAGTGTATTTACCAAGCTTCATACCTATCTCTTTTGCATCTATCTCAAAATTAAAGTAGCTGACTATCTTGTATGGCGCTATGCCAAGGCTGGTTGGGTCGACGCCCATAAGTATATGCATCATAACTGAATTAGCTGAGAAGATGATTTCATATAAGCTGTCTATATCAAGCTTGTACTTTTTAAATATTTTTAATATGTTTTCTTCTATAGCCTTTGTGATTTGCTCTTGCATCTTATAAAGGTTTTCCTTTAGGTCGATGGCGGCACTCATCCTTGATAAAACGTCAAGGCCGAAGCTTATTTGTGGATTGACAAAGGATGCTCTTTCAATGACTTTGCCATGAGTAATATCAAGAACTGATATGGCGACGCTTGTAGTACCTATATCAACAGCTGCGGCATATATCTTCTCATCATCTTTGTCGCGTATAGCAATCACTTCGTCGTTTAAATATATCGCGTGCTTCTCACCCTTTGATAAATTTGTATTTTTCAAAACATTGAAGGAGATCTGTCCAAAGACTTTCTCGTACTCGTCTTCCCATGAAGTGTCGGTGTCTCTACTATCTTCAAAGACATGAGTCTTCATAGTAAGTACTGAATCACTCGCATCAAAAGTATCTATATCTGATGTAAGAAGGTTTTCTGCCTTGCCCTCGTCGAAGAATTCAACGCTTATATCAGAAATAATCTTATACTCACACGAAAGAACTGTCTCTTCACTTGCTCCGTCCGCGATTTTGACTTTACACTTTTTACAAGTGCCCATGCCATTGCACGGCGCTTCAATAAAGTAGCCGTTCTCCCTTAATACATCTAAAAGGATTTTCCCCTCATTCGCTGTAATTATATTGTCATCACTTAATATGTGAATCTTAGGCATCTTCTACTCCCTTTAGTATTGCTTTTACATTGTCAAGTGGTGAGCCCATACCTAGTCCACAAGCTGGAGCTATGATGTCTACGCCGTCTTTGACTCTATTTTTAGCGACCTTTGAAATTTGTTCTGGTCTTTGATTTTCTATTAGATAAGTTGACACATTGCCCATGACAGGTTTGTGTATGTGTTTTTTAGCGTTCTTCAAGTTAACTATCGCATCAAATGAATAAGCATCTGCATGAATTTTTTCAACTATGTCGATAACGCTCTTCATGTCGCCGCAGATATGAATAATTATTGGCACGTCCTTATGTGCTTTAATCTTGTCTATGATGTAGTTAACGTAATGAATTAGGTACTCTTCAAAGTACTTTGGTCCAAGTATCTCAGCCGTACCGCTTGGGTCAGCAATAGCAATAAGGTCAGCGCCTGCATCTACTTCTTTTATCGCAAGCTCGGCTATCATATCAGAAATATAATCCATAAAGGCTTCAAAAGCCTCTTTGTTCTTTTTAAGACCAACGTATACTTCCTTTGCATCGACAACGCTTGTCGCAACTGAGAATGGTCCTGTGATATTGCCAATAACAGGTATTTCATCGTTCTTAAGTAATTTTATCGCGCCAAGTAAAGCCTCTTCTCTATCAAACTTAACTTTAACGCTTTTTAATTTATCTATATCGATCTTATCCATGGCGTACTCAACGATGTGTGCTTCCTCTTCATTAGTGCCGTAGACGCATTTAGCGCCAAGCATCTCTGATTCAACACTCATGCAGAATGGCACAGCATAGTTCTCAAAAAGATTCTCTTCAACAACAAGTTTTGATAGCTTTGCCATCTCTTCTGCTTCTGAATTTGCTTTTGCAAAATCAATTCCATGCTTCTCTATAAGTTCAGTAACACATGGATTCATCATACCGCCCGGGCAAATAACAGCTGGTCTGTCAGCCTTTTCGCCATTAAGTATCTTTAAAAGTCTTTCCTTCTTATTCATAGTTCCCCCCTAATACTGTGATAAATTTCACATTGCCTTGAATCATATAACATCTATTCGTAAAGAGTCTGTAAGATGAATTTATCAGCGCTTCTTGATAGCTCATCTCATCTGTCTCTACTTTGATTTCATTAAATAGTCCTAGGTCCGACAAGGCAAAGCCTAATTTCGGACATAAATGCACTTTAAAATTTGTAAACTCTAATATATCATTGATAAGCGGGAAGTAAAAGTCGTTAACAAGTTCTTTAACAAGCTTCGGCCCAACTGTCTCAACGCTTAAAATTGGATCGGCTAGACTAATGAGCTTGACCTTATCCTCATCAAGCTTTAGTAATAGATCTAAAACGTTTCTTCTGTAGTAAGCATATATCTCTTCTTTATTAAGCTTCTTTCTAAAGGCTAATAGAAACTTTGATATATCAATAACTTGTGAAACAAATGACAAAAGACCGTTTAATTTAAAACAAATAGGAGCCTCTTCACCTGTCATAGCTTTCTCAAGGCAAATAAAGTGCTCCAAATTAAAATCAAAATCCTTTAAATTGTATAGTTCATCGATGCTATCAAGCTCGATGAATCTTCTAAGATTAGCGTTTTTATCAAGCATCATGCCAGCTAATTCGCCTTCCATAGTGCCTACGATTGGGTAAAAAATTGTATGAAAACCAAGGCTCATTCTTTGAGCCACTTCTCTATATAGATCAGCATCATTAAATAAGTCTTCTTCCTTAATATTCAAATTTAAATCTGTATACTCTTTTTCATTACTCGCAGTGCATGAGTATACTCTTAAGTCTCCTATCTTTTTCACGCTCTCACCATCATTCATTATATAATACTTGTAAGACTTAAGCAAACAGCCATGGCTATGGGGTATTCATAGAATTTATAAATAAAAAATGTGCATATAGCTTAGCTACACGCACATTAATTAAAAAACTTTACTACTATTTCCGTAAGTCTATAAAAAAATATTATACTAATTGAACTTAGATGTATCTATAGGCATCTTGCCATAGTATCTGCCCCACTTCATAAATGAATCGATGTTTTCGATTGGGCTGTTCTTTGGAATTTGACAGCCAGTGCATAGGATGAAGCCCTTTGGTGAGTCCCACGCCTTAGCAACGCATTTCTTTACTTCTTCTTTAATTATATCGTCGTTACCTAAGTAAATCGCATCAACTGGTGGCACGTTACCTGTGATAACTACCTTATCGCCCATGATTTCTTTTGCTTCAGCGAGGTCTTCGCAGTTATCTATAGAGAAGTTGCCTACACCTGCGCTAACAACATCTTCCCAGATGTCCTTGCTCTTGCCGCAGATGTGTATAGTTGGAGCACCGCCGCAATATTTCTTAACGTCTTCAACGTTTCTTTTGAAGTATGGTAGAGAAAATTCTCTGTATTGAGCAGGTCTAATCATGGATGTAGATGATACTGGGTCGCAGAAACCTGTTCCAAAACCAATCTTGCCAAGTGCTTTGATGTACTCAGTATTATTTCTTGTGATTATATCCATAAGTCTGTGAAAAGCATCTTTCTTCTTAACTATCCATCTAAGCATGTTCTCAGTGCCTAGTACTGATGCTGCTACTGTAAATGGCGCAGTCATTGATGCACCTATATCTGCCACGTCGCCTAGCTCGTCTCTAATCTTTTCAAGCGCTTCAAGAAGTACGTGTAGATGACCATCCTTCCATGGATCAACAAGCTCAAGCTTATCGATGTCTTCTTCTGTCTTAACAACTGGCTCTCTTAAGTTTGAGATATTGTCATCAGGGTAGTTCATCACTGAGCCCATAGCCTCAGCCATACCCCTTAATGTTGTTGACACACAGATATTGTCATGGTGAAAGCGATTGAATAGAGCGATTTCAGTCTCTGTAATTACATCAGATGATGTGTAATAATCATTTGTCTTCTTACCTATATACCATGCCATAGTTACCCCCATATCTGGCACTACAGGTAATCTGTCAATAGCTTCGCCCTTTGAAAAGGCAGTCATCCTTTCTTTTGGTGTCATTTCATCTTCAAAATACATTTAACCATCTCCTATTTGTATATACTGTTAAAATCTTCTAAGCTTTGTAATAATTTATCTTTAATCTGATTGATTCTCTCAACTTTGATGCTTCCGTCAAGCGCTTCCCTAACAGGTATAACATTGTAATGGTCTCTGCCACTAGTCCTGTATTTGTCAACCCAAAGTGGATGCGCTTCGAACTTCTCTACAACTACGCCATTTGGCGTCTTTTGTAAGATGACCTCCATCATTAATTCATTCTCGCTATAGCGATTTGGCATAAACTCACGTCTTTGATTTGAGACAAAATTGCCCATGGAGTAGCAAACATAAGTCTTCTTGCCACCCGATTCAATCACATCGCACTTTTGTATAACGTGTGGATGCGAGCCTAAGATTATGTCTACGCCTAGCTCATTAAGTTTCTTCGCAGTATTTTCTTGTGCCTTGTTTGGCTTTAGCTGGTACTCAACGCCCCAGTGCATGTAAACAAGCTTCACATCAACATCATTTGCATCCATATATTCGACATCTTTTTTAATCTTGTCCATATCGATGAAGTTTACCGCATAAACCTTGTCAGTACCCTTCACACGGCTATCAAAACCGTTGATGGAGTAAGTGTAGGCCGATATGCCAAACTTAATACCATTTACTTCCTTAATAAGCGGCATGTTGTTTGAGTCTTTATATGTGCCGACATTGTCCATGCCATAGCTCTTAATTGTGTCTATGGTCTTGTCTATGCCCTTGAAGCCCTTATCAAAGGCGTGGTTATTCGCAGTCGCAATCACGTCAAAGCCGCTGTTTTTAATAGCTTCAACAGACGATTCAGGCGAAGAAAACGTTGGATAGCCAGTGTATTGACCGTTGTGGGAAACAGTTGTCTCGTAATTAATCATAGCAAGATCTGCTTCTTTAAAGAATGGCAAATACTTAAAATATTCATCAAATTTGTATCCGTCGTTGTACTTTGCTCCTTTTAATTGCGGTCCATGCGTCATAAAGTCACCAGCAGCGAATATCCTTACTCTGCTTTTTCTAAGCTTTTCAAGCTCGGCTCTATACTTTTCGAGCGCGTCCTCTCTTGCTTCTAGCTCTATTTTATAAGTGAAAGTATTGATACTTTCCTTTAATATATTATTTACATCTATGTCCTTTGTTGGACCGAATAATAAATTTGCAATACAAAAAAGACCTAGTACTATATTTTTAAAAATCATATCACGACCTCCTCTTCATTACGTCTTCCACAAGCATGAATAAACCCAGCGATAAAAATATATCACCTATGCTAATAACAGTTTTAAAACTAATGAACTTGCCTATAGGAATAGTGTCCGCCAATACATTAAAAGTCTTCCCGCTGATAGCAAGTGTATGTGTCATCGAAAGTGAGTTCTCTAAAGCGGCCAGTTCATGAACTGAGCCGTTATATACAAGCGCTTCCTTCACAACCGGCATAAAGCCAGCGTAATTAATCATCGCCATAAGGTTTAAAGCAAGACCCAGGGCAATAACGATAAATGCGAAGTACTTGTTATTTGCAATAGAAAAGAATATCATTACAAAAAACGTAAATAGATTAAGATATGGGTATAGCATCATCAGCTCGCGTCTGTGAGCAAGATTAAATCTTGTGATGTAGACAAGTACCGCTATATTTAATAGCGCTGTTATTACTAAGAACCATGTATATCTTAAGTTCATCTTAAATAAATTTTTTATGCGTCCGCCATTGATTAATGAGATAAGAACGGCAAATATAATTACAAATAAAGCCATACTAAACCTCAGCTTTCTCTTGGACAATGAGCCTATTGATTTCAAAATTAAGTCTATCTCTTATGTATATGGCATAGAGCTTCTTCTCGTTTACTTTTGTGTAGTAAATGCTAAATAGCATGGCTATGACCACGGCACTTAAAGCGAAGGCGAAAAAGGTTTTTAATGTAACGCCAAATATCTTTTCGATGTCAAAGTACTTTAGGGACTTCGCACTTAAGAAGAATGTCACAAACGATATCGCCACGGGTAAAAGTATCCTCGATAGCGGTGCAACAAAGCTCCTAAAATCAACTGCTTTATATTTTGTCTCTAAGTAGACGCTTATCTTAGCCGTACTTAGGTTTAGTGACTTAAGTAAATCATCATCATATACGAAGACATCGTTTACTATCTCGTCAAGTGCCTCTTCTTTGACCTTGCCATATATCTTTGTCTTCAAAGATCCATCGCTTTTCCAAAACAAAGATCTTATCTCTTCTTCAAATTCTTTTCTATATTTTTCAATGCAATCTTTTGTCTGCATATTTATCTCCTCACAATATCATTATTATTATATCATATAATCGAGCTTTTACTATTAAAGATTAGTCTATACTAAGCCCCTTTACTATTGACATTATTTATATTATAACATAAAAAAACTGAACTATCTACTAGCTCAGTCTTAATATGATATTTACTTATATAAATCTTCTCCACTTTTCACCAAGTATTTCGTTCGCGCTGCTTGTTACTACAAAAGCTGTTGGATCTACGTCGTTAACGAACTCCTTTAGTCTAATGTACTCACGAGTCGAAACTGCTGTTTGAATCAAAACGTTATCCTTCTTTGAGTAAGCGCCCTTATACGGAATAAGGTTTGCGGATCTATCAAGGTCTTCTATGATAAACTTTGATACAAGGTCAACCTCTTTAGTATTGATGTAGCAAAGCTTACTTGTGTTAAGACCGCTTATAGTGATGCTTACAACAGCGCCATTGATTATAACGCCCATAACAGAATATAAAAATATATTCATACCAAAAGCAGATCCAGCAAATATACTAACAACAAGGTCTGCAATAACGCATCCTATACCTAAATCGAGACCTAGATACTTTTGCATAATCTTGGCGATGATATCTGTTCCACCTGTCGATGTATATTGATTAAGCACCATACCCACGCCTATACCTTGTATTATCATGCCTAGAGTTATTATCAAGAACAAGTCATCTGATAGCGGCTTCGGATTTGGAAATATAATTTCAAATAGCCATACTAAGCCAGATAAAGCAAGTGTCACGACTATAGTCCTCGTACCGAAGTCCTTACCTATAAATATGAAGCCCATAATAAATAGAACGATGTTAACTAGGATAAATAGTGGCCCAACGCCTAGTGGTATATAGTGACTTAGGACGATAGCGATACCTGATGCGCCTCCAGATGTTAAATTAGATGGAACCAAGAAGAAATGTATAGCACTGGCAACAAGCGTTATGCCTATGATGATAAGTGCAATCTCTTTCCAATTATATTTGTGTTTTATCTTATCCTTCTTTAAATTTTGTACTTCATTAGTTATGTTCATAGTTTACCCCTTTTCTATAAATATTTTCTATAATAAATTTACCAAATACAAACTTAATTGTACCACAAGAACCGCTTTAGTTCAAGCATTTTTATGTCTATTTACTATAATATTTATATGGATTCACCCATAAGATTTTCTTTACAAAAAAATTTATTTGATATATAATATATTTACATAAAGTACTTTAATTAACAATATTGAAAGGAGAGGTATTATGAAATTAAAAGACGCAAGAACATCAAACAATCTTATGAAGGCTTTCATCAATGAATGCCAAGCATCAATGAGGTATTCTTACTATGCTAAACAAGCCAAAGAAGATGGATATGTACAAATACAAAAAATCTTTGAAGAAACATCTCAAAATGAGGCTGAGCATGCTAAGAGATACTACAAATTCTTAAGGGATGAAATGCAAGGCGAAGAAATCAAAATAACTAATACATACCCTGTAGTTTTTGATAAAACATTAGAAAACTTAAAGGCAGCTGCAAAAGATGAAAACTTTGAAGCAACAAAACTTTATCCAGACTTTTCTAAAGAAGCAGAAAAGGAAGGTTTCCCGGAAATAGCTAAAGTTTTCCAAGAAATATCAGAAGTTGAAATGGCTCATCATAATAGATACAAAAAACTTGTTGAAAATATTGAAGCAGGTAAAGTATTTAAGAGAGATGAAGTCTATATTTGGAAATGTCTAAACTGTGGTTACCTACATGAAGGCAAAACACCACCAAAGAAATGTCCTGCATGTGATCATCCAATGGACTTCTTCGAAATCTTCGTAGAAAATTATTAAAATTTACTTAAAGAAAAAATGATGTAGATCTACTTGATCTACATCATTTTTTTTATGCCTTAAATATTAATTTGCATTTATTTTTTATTTGCAATTTTTTTCTATTCTAAATTTTCTTTTCAACCCATTTGCCTTGCTTAAATCTTGTACTCATAAAGATTAGTCTTGAGAATTGGTCTGAGAAAACGCCCAGCCATATACCCATAAGACCAAGGTGAAATACATTAACTAAGACATAAGTAACTACTGTACGTATGATACTAACACTTACTATGGATGCAATAAGTGTGTACTTCATATCGCCCGCCGCTCTTAAGCAGCCGCCGTATATGATTTGCGAGATTTGGCAAATAACTATGACTGTTATGAAGCGGCCAATCATTACGCCGTAGCCTATAACTGCTTCGTCTTGGAAGAAGGCGCCGAAAATGTATTTGCCGAAGAATAATAATATTGCGGATAAAGCTAGCGATATAACGAAGCCAACCTTTTGACAAGTCTTGCCATAAGTCACTGCGTCGTCATACTTCTTCGCGCCAAGTGCCTCGCCTGATAGTGCAACGGCTGCGACCTGCATACCATCAGCAAAAGCAAAGCCTATGCTTAGTACGTTCATGCCGACATTGTGTGCCGCAAACTGATCCGTTCCTAAGGACGCCGCCATAAGCGCTGTAGTTAAGAATCCGATTCTCATTGCAAGGTTCTCAACAAACATATTTAGCCCAAGCTTCATTATGCTTACAAAGGCATCTAAGCTTGGTTTGATTTTATATTTTATTATATATGGCAGTCTTACATATGAACCTGCCTTGAATAAAGACCTAATACTCATAACGCTCGCAATAAAGGTACCAAGCACGGTCGCTATCGCCGCTCCTCTTACGCCCATAGCTGGAAAACCAAGTTTACCGTTGATAAGTATGTAGTTAAAAGTTATATTTACCACACTTGATACTAAATTTGTCGTGAAGGCAATCTTAGTGTTACCGCTACCTCTTTGTGCAGAGTTTATAACTATGCTTATAATATTAAAAATACTAAAGCCCATGATTATGTTGAAGTACTGAATAGCATAATCATGTGTATCTGACTTACTTCCGGCTAGCTTAAGTATTTGCTCTGAAAAAGTCACCATAACTGTCGATATAATTATACATAGAATAATGGCGACGACAAAGGCAGTTACTAAGACTTCATTCGCTGAACGTCTGTCCTCCTCTCCTTTTCTCCTCGCGACAAGGGCTGAGACAGCTATACTTATCGAGAAGAATATAGCGAGACCTATAAACTTAGGCTGCGTCGTTAAGCCAACTGCCGAGATCGCATAAGTACCTAGGTTTGATACCATGTAAGTGTCGATGATGCCCGCTAAGGCTATGAATACACTCTCAAGTACCGATGGCCACGCGACTTTAAAAACTCTCTTCAAAAATTCATTATCTAACAATTAATCACTTCCATATCTCTTTCATATCTATCTCTTTGTAAAAAACATTTTAAACTATTATAACACATTTTTTACACTCATTCAAGACAATGGGAATATTTATTTAGATAAGCGAAAGATTACTCTCACTCTACTTGCTTAAAGAGCTGTACCGCTCGTCACTTGTCTTTTGCTTTTACTTTGCCTATTAATTTCATCTAAAATAAAAAGCAAGCCCAAGCTAATGGACTTGCCTTATATAATTTTCTTATACTATATATTGATTTTATATATCGATAATCTTGATGCCTGTCTCGTCATCGACTTTTCTTTGATAGGCGTTTTCACACTCATCAATGCGAAGCTCGCATGTGCCGCTTATGATACACTTGTTTAGGTGACCGCCGACAGTGATGCCAGTACCTTGCACTAATCCATCTGAAATCATTATGTGTAGGTGTATATACGCATCGCCCGCGTCTTGAGTGATATTGCCAATTAAAGAAAGAATTTCAAATTCGCCTTCGTATTTATTTTTGATATACTCTCTCTTTTTTACACTATAAACACCAAGCTCTACTTCTGATGAGGCGCCTATACCTGTTATAGTAGCCGCCTTTACATCTGTCTCTTTAATAAATTCATTTAATTTATCAAGGACTTCTTCGCCTCTATCGATTCTTACGATATATGATGTGCCGTCTTTGATGTATTTCATATTTTGCTCCTTTTTATTAATATAAACTTCCTACCTTATTTGTAAATAATTCTTTCTTAAAGAATGGCTCTATCTTGTCTTTTTCGCCTTCCATGTCATAAATTGGAAGCATTTCTTTAAACTCGTTATTATCAAGTCTGTGGTCAGAATAAAATTCATAGTAATTCATTACAGAGCCGCTGCCTAGATAATACTTACCATCAAGTCTATAAACTACATATATAGTCGAGAATCTTCCTGAACCTACTTCTAAGAAGGATCCTTCTGGCTTATCAACCGCGTTTGAGCCAATTCTTTGAATGTCAGCAACATTGGCTGTGTCTCTATCAACTGGAGGAATTTCGAATTCTTCGCCGCTGTCATCTTTATTAAATGCTATGAAGATGTTTTCCATCTCTCCGCCAATTACTTTAAGTCTTTCATTATCTTCATCGCTAGTAGTTTCGTCCTTTAACTCTTCTAGACTAACTTTGATTAAAAATTCAAGCATATTGTCAAAATCTTTTAATCTTGCTTTTTGCTCGTCATTTAATAAAGAATATTTTTCATCTGCATCCATAGTTAAACCTACTAAGTACTTAACTCTTCTATATAGATTAACATTTGGCTCAACATAGTGTCTTAAGTCTGTCGGTTCGTTGCCACCACATTCAGCGCCAAATTGTTTTGCGTATAAAATTGTATCATGCTTTAGTTGTGCCCATGATGCAAGTGCTGTATTTAAATCTTTGTACTGCCATTTTTCACTTCTCATAAAGTCTGGATAGCCTTCACCGTACTCGTTATTAAAAGCTTTTAAAACCCATAGCCATGTTCTATAAATATTTGCTTTTTCTTCTTTATCTGTTCTTGCATCAACCATAGCCTTTGTTTCGTCGTATTTTTCTTTAAACTTATCCCACTTCAAATTGTCTTCGCTTGTAAGAGTTAGTCTCTCAGCAAGACTATTGCCAAGAAGTGCCATAAGGTCTACGCCTGAAACAACTGGTCTCTTGCTTTTCGGATCAGTATCGACTAAGTTTTGTAGCCAAGTGTTGTCAACAACTGCTCTTTGTGGTAAGAAGGCAAAAACTTTTCCTGAATCAGGTTTTATCTTTGGATCTTCTTTTTTTGCGATGTCGTCAGCGACAGCACTTACAACCTTTTCATCAAGTATTGCTCCTAGTGAATTATCTTTAGTAATTTTACTTACACTCTTGTATATGTCTATAGGAGTAGTGTCTTCAGTATTTTCAACTAAAAAGCTAATTGGCTTATATATGTCTTGCCATAATTTAAAACTTGCCTCATCCTTAAGCATGTTTCTTGATATAAGCATAGCTTGTTTAAGAGCATCTAGGTTTATAGAACCATCTGGATTTTCTAATTTAACTAGCTCTTGTGAATAAAGCATATTAACTCTAAAGTACTTCTTTAAGTTTTCGTTCTTAGTGTAGTTGCCACGAACCTTAAATTGTGAGTAGTCAATATCATTGCCTGTAATGTTTGAAACAGCATTGCCTTCTGCCTTGATATTGTCAAGCTCTTTGTCAGCTAAGTCTCTTAATTCGCTAGGCACTTCGCCATCATATTTAGCTTCAAGTAAATCAAGCGCACATAAAAATAATGCTGCGTTTCTCAAAGTCAGATCTTTTTCTTCGCCCTTTGCTTCTTTGTAATCATTTAAAGCGTTGTCCAAGCAATTTTTTGATAGAGCCATAAGCTTTTGCTTTAATGAGTTTTGCTCCATGTCTTCCATCATACCAAGATAGATAATATGGTACAAGTGTACAATGGAGTCAGTAGTGATAAAATTGTTATTACCCATGTATTGATTAGTTTCATAAATGCTAAATGGCTGTTGTATTTTTTCGTAATCTATAAAAAATCCATCGTCTTCAAGATTTTTCATCATTCTATCATTATATTCTTTAGCATATTCATCTGAAACAAAACCGTTAATCATCTTAGATTCTTTTGGAACATCATATGGCTTAACATTTGCTTCGATATCTATGTCTTCAAAATCCTTTACTTCTTCAACATCCATTAATTTTTCTACATCATAGCCAAGCAAAGCGTTTAAGCCCGCTTCGCCCACTTCATTTTTTTCTTCTTTACTAGTCTCTTTACCTTCTTCTTTTTTATTATTGTCTCCCTCCATCTTATTAAATGGTGAAGAGCATGCACTTAAGGCCATTACTAATAGCAAGACCATAGCTAATAATCTCTTTTTCATTTTAGATCAATACCCTCCTTTGAAAAATTAATTTCCTTCATTATATTTATACCCTCTATATATAGTTTTTTGTCCTTCGATAATTTTGTCGGACGAAAATCTATTTTTTTAGTCGCGATACGCTCAATAAGCATATCATACTGCTTATAGACACCGATGGAGTAAACCCCTTTATATTCCTCAATCGAAACGACTTCATCAAAGCCATCGCCATCAATATCAAAAAGAATAAAATCATACATGGGATTAATGAGCCTCGAGCAGCGAAACTTTGGCTTCAAATCCAAGTCCACTACCTTATATAAAAACACGCGCTTCGACGGCGTCCTGTGCCACGGGGCTATCGAGTAAACGCCAAAAGCGATGTCAAATTTGTTCTCGTCGTTGACTCTGCCTAGGTCCACCTTGTAGATGTTTAGCTTGTACTTGCCCTCAAAGGTCTTCGTCTTAGATCTGCCATCTTTAGTAAAAGTGACTTTGTTATAAAATCTTGCAAATATTGGCTTAAATAAAGTCATCTCTACTTCGCCAAGCTCCTCATCTATAACAGTGTAGCTATGAGTTGTCTCTATACGTGATATGGCTATAAGCGCTAGCAATAGTAAAATCGCTATCGCAAGTGATTTCTTCTTCATTATTTATTTAAGTCTACAAAATGAACTTCGTAGCCCATATTTTTTAACATCTTAAATAAATCTTCAGTTTTGAAGAATAATGTCTCTGTATTAATATTTGGGTGAAAAGTCATTATCTCTTCTTTTAATATAGCATTGTCAAAGTAGAATTGAACTTCTTTTTCCTCGTCATTAATGAGACCAAAGGGTGAAACGGCTCCCGCTTCATTGCCAAGCTTATTATATAAAGTCTCTTCCGACGCCATCTTCACTCTCTTTTCACCGACAAGCTCCGCGAAGTCCTTCATGTCAAGTCTGTCCTTATCGTCCATTACAAGCATGTAGAAGCGTCTCTTCTTTTGATCCGTCATAAACATAGTTTTAGTTCTGCATCCAATTTTGCCCTCGATAAACTTGTCAGCGTCTTCAGTTGTAAATGCTGGCGGATGCTTAACTGATTCATACTCAATACCATTGTCCTCAAGAAGCTTAATTGCGTCTTCGTATTTGTTCTTCATATCATCCCCTCCATTATATTTACATTTTATCACAATCAAGTGTAAAAATCAATTAGCAAAGTTTATGTCTTTAAATTTAGTCTTGATATGTGCTATAATATATAAAAGGATGGTGACAAGATGAAAAACAAAATTAAATTATTTTTCTATAACAATAGACGGTGGATATACTGTCTTGAATACATTTTCTACTCAGTGATACTGCTTGCGATAGTAACTTACATAGACAGCAGCTACTCGGGCCTTACACAGCATATACCACGCGTGATGCTATCGAGCGTCGAGCTTGCTAAGACAGTACTTTCATCACTTGTATCTGCTCTACTAACAATAACTACTTTTACATTCTCGACCATACTCGCAGTTTTCACTCTATATCATAACTCCTTCACACCTAGGAGCGTTGAAAACTTTTTAGATGAGAAAATCACAATGAAAGTCTTAGGTATATTCATAGGCGGCTTCGTCTATTGCCTTGTGAGCCTTAACTTTATGAAGGCCGGTCAAGATCAAAGACTTGTTATCGCCGGTACCATAGGCGTCATCTACGCTATATGGGGTGCGATCTACTTCGTTATCTTCGTGCAAAACGTTTTATCAGGCGTTAACTATGCCAATCTACTTGAAGATATCGCAGATAAAACTGATAAACTTATTGAAAAAGAACTTGAAGATCGTGACTTTGAACTGCTTGATAAAGAAGAGTGGACTATGAAGGATAAAAGGCTTGCTGCTCACAAATCAGGCTACCTAGAAATTATTGACATAGATAAGATTAAAAAACTAATTGAAGACGAGGACATAGTCTTCACTATAGAAGTATCAAAAGGCGATTTCGTTGCTCAAAACGAAACGCTTGGCTACTTTAGTCATGATAGCTTGGATGATAAAACTCTAGAAAAAATTCAAAAGCAATTTATTTTTAGCGAAAGAAGAATCGCCGAAGAAGATTATAAGGAAGGCATTAGAAAGATAGTAGAGATAGCAACGCGTGCTCTATCACCTGGTACAAACGATCCAAACACAGCTATACACTGCATAAGAAAGCTGTCGATACTTTTATCTCATCTTGCTAAAGTCGACTCGAACCACCACTACATCAAAACCGATGGCAAGGCAAGGATATACTACACAAGTAAGTCCTTTAAAGAGATGCTCGTTGAGCACATGCAGCCAATCATTACTTATGGTGAGACTGATGCAAGCGTTTTAAATGCAGTATTCCAAGGTCTCTTGCTTATTAAAGTAAGCGCTAGTGAAAAGAACAAAAAAATCGTCATGGCCTTTTCCGAGGACCTATATCAATCAGCAGTCGATAATTTCAAGAGAGAAAGTGATTTAAGTCTCTTCATGGAAATATATCAAGAGATAATGACTGGATCAAAGGAAGAAAAAGAGATAGAGAAAGAAGAAAAAGAAAAAGAGATAGAGAAAGAAGAAAAATAGTGAATATAATCAATACATGAGGCTAGTCAAAATTATGACTAGCCTCTTACTTATTACTTCGTATTAAAATTTCTAATTAAAGTCACTTGCCTATTGACCTCGTCCCAAAGAATATCTTTGCCGTCCTTAAGACCTAATGCCCTTGCTATGTTTGCTATAGGAAGCATGATTCTGTTCTTACGCATCTCAGGCTTAACATCACTTGTGTATTTAACGCCATTGATAATGATGAAATTGCTATCGACAGGTATTTCTACTCTTAGACCTATGTCCATAATGACAGCAGTCCTTGTCTCGCTTAGCCAAAAGGCCCTATAGCCAAGAGCTTCAGCTACGTATCTTAGTGGAAGCATTGTTCTGCCGCTCTTGATATATGGCTTTGCGTCCATTGCTTTAAGAGTGCGAACACCATTATCCACTTTGTCAAGCATTTCTGAGCCTATAGTGATTAAAACTTTTGACTCTTTTTGCTTTTCTTCTTGAACCTTGTCAATAGTTTTGACCTCGTCCTCGTCCTTTTCTTCTTCATGATAATAATTTCTTCTATGTCTCCTCTTTTGCTCTTCTCTTTCAGCTTTATCATCTATTTCAGGCTCGATGTATGGAGCAATTTCTCTAAATATAGAGGAAATGCTTACCTCGCCATCCGGCATAATGAATTCGCCGTTAATAATAGGAAGTAATTTGCCACTTGCGTCGCGAACGCTAAGACCCACAAGTTCATATCCGTAATTTGCTATGGCACGAACAGTAACTTTATCGCCCGCTTTTGCTTCGAGTGGATCAATAATGACCTCTCCATATGGTGATGGAGTGATGTTTATAGCGTGCTTTTGATTCGGCTTATCTGGATCTAGTTTGTCTTGCCAAATGGCTTTTATAATAGTTGCTTCATCTATTTTAATTGATTCTTGTGGATTATATTCAATCTCAGCTATTTTCCATGCCTTAAACACTTGTCCATCAGGTGCTGTGAATGGACAATCAGGAAGAGTATATTCTTTTCCTTTTTCTACACTTTCTCCTTTAGTCTCATTTGTACCATTGTTTGCTACTAAAGTCACTTTGATAGTTTCAATAGGCTTATCTCGCCAAGTTGCTGTTATTTCTGTATCTTCATTAATTGTTATTACATCACCAACAGCTTTTTCTTCACCAGCTACTTCCCAAGCCTTAAACACTTGTCCACCAGGCGCTGTAAATGAGCAATCAGGAAGAGTATAATTTGTTCCTTTTTCTATTTCTGTTTCTATATTATCATCGATATTATTGTTTGCTACTAAAGTCACTTTATATTTTTCAATAGACTTATCTTGCCAAATGGCTGTTATTTCTGTATCTTCATTAATTGTTATTACATCACCAACAGCTTTTTCTTCTCCATTAACTCTCCAAGATTTAAACTCTTTATTAGCTGGCGCTTCAAATTTACATTCAGGTAAATTATATTTTGAGCCTTTAATAAACTCTTCTGCGTCCATTGAGCCAGAACCATCACCTGGATTAAAGCTTACTTTGTACTTTACTTCTCCTCTATTGACTATTAAAGTATATATACTTGTATTCTGTTTATCTTCTGACTTTACTATAATTTTAAAAATATTTTTTCCATCATTTAATTCAAGTTTTTCTGTTTTATCTCCATTTTTAAATACATTACTTTCTTCAACTAAAACAATAGCCTTATCATTTAATGTAGCAGATATAGTTTGCTTGCTTTCACCAAATTGTAAGTATACATATGCCTCACTATAATCATTACTTAAATCTACCGAATAAGTTTTTTGCTCCTTATTAAATACTAGTTTTGATTTTTGATTTTTCCAAACCTCATCTTCTAAACCATATAGTATTATATTTCTAAGACTACTATCACTAACTAAGCTTTCTTTAAATATAGGCTTAACTCTAAGATTGTGATTTGGCATCCTTAATTCAGTAGGCGTTTTATTTGGCTCCTTTATAATATCGTTACCTTGTTCAATTTCTATAATATTATTTCCTTCTACTTTGACCCATCTATCAAATACTTTTTTATAGCTTCCATCTGCAGAAATAGTTACTATGTCGCCTTCATACGCTTCGTAAAACTCCGCTGAACCACTAGTTACACTTAACTTATGAATATTTCCAACACCAGGTTTATTTATACTGACTCTATATTCAGAGTAAACATCTTTGTTAACTGTAACAGATAGTACTGATGTTCCTGGTCGGATTGTTACAATATCTCCGTTATCATTAGCGTCAATCTTATATATATCTCCATTGCATATTGCCTTTAATTCTTGTTCATCTGAATTCTTTTTTATACTGAATTGAAGCTTTTCATATTTAGGATTCAAATATAATTTATAATTTTTTATGTCAGAATTAAATTCAGTGATAAATTCCTTTTGCCCTTCTCCTTCGATATATACAACTGCAGTAAGTCTAACCTCTTCCCATTTGTCACCATCATACACCCTAGCACGTATATCTTTTATTTTATTTGTTTCATCAAGCTCTTCTTCTTCTTCTGCTTTAACTACTCCTAAATTCATAGGCAAAATACCTATAAATAAAACTAAAATCAATAGCATTGAAATAATTCTTCTAAGCTCCCTCATTATATCCCCCCTCCGTAAAATTATTGCCGCTGCTAAACAAGGCCTTAAGCATTAAAAAAGTGTTACTTGCAAACTTCGCAATAGCACTAAAACAAATCCACCTTTGAGTGGATTAATTTATTATTGAATTGAGTTCTATCTAATAACATCTTAAAGCCTCTCATCAACTATATTCTATACTTTAATATTATAACATATAGCTCTTTATGTCAATATCTTTTCGCAAATTTAGATAAATTTATTTCAATATTAATATTACTAGATATACATTCTCATAAAAACATAATCATCTTCAACAGTATCCGACATTTTAAAGCCAAGCCTTGACCAAAATTTTTGCGCTCTTTTATTATCTATATGCACAGGTAGCGACACCCTCTTTGCATTAAACTCACGCTTAAAATAATCAAGACATAGCTTTGCTGCCTCGCTCCCATAGCCCCTGCCTCTGTGAACCTCATCAATTACAAAATTTATAATTTGATAATTGTCTTCGCCGTAATAAGTCGATATAAAGCCAATCACTTCTCCATCCCTATTTATGGCAAAGCATTCGCTCTCATCTTTATATAAATAGGCTTCTGCGATTGAGTAGACAACATCATCAACATAATCATTATTTTCTACAGAAGATTTTATATTTATGCAAGAAGAAAAATTGTCTTCGTTAATTAATTCAAGTTTTAACATCCTTCCCTCCTTTAAATATATTAATAGCCCACAAACAATTAAACTAAGAAGTATAGCCTGTGAGCCTAAAATAGTATTTTTTAAAATTTGTAAAAAATATTTTATTTTGAATAATGAGTACAAATTAAAGCTGTTACTATAGTACCTAAGATAATACTTATCACTACAAGCAATATAGCTGCATCTTGTTTAATTATGCCTTTAAATATAAAAATCGATTCAGCTAAGAGCAAAATACCTAGTAATAGTAATGACAGTCCAGTTACTTTAGCTAAAAGATCTTTATCCACATTTGAATTTACTTTGTACCCTGCTAATAGCCCTACCAATTTAAATTTCCATAGCATTGCGCCAATGATTATAAGCGTAAGCCCTGCTAATAGCGATTCATAAGGTATAATATATCTCATATCCAAAAATGAAATTCATTTATCCAAATTTGCGAAAATACTTTCCTTCTGTATCGTTCATTATCGTGAGTCACGAGATAAAACGGATTCATTAAAATTATATCAATACTAAATCTCGTTTATTCAATTTGCAAGATAAAACAGAATTATATCGCTCAGTCACCTTAAGCAAATTTATTAGATAAATTAGTGCATTCTTGTAGCTTGAGTTTTGCACTCTGCCAAATTTCACTGGAAAATTTGATAAGAAAGGCGATATTCAAAATTTTTGCGAGCGAGTCGTATATAAAATGCGTCGCAGCAAGCAAACCATCCAAAACAAGCCTTTATCGCAAATTTAACGCGAAATTTTATTCTCACACGATATGTCCATTGATATGTTTTGTGTAAATGGCATAAAATCAAGTTTTTTAATATCTGTTTTAGCCCTATTATCCATTTTATTTCTGTTAATCTGATTTTTTGCATGCATATTGCAAGCATAATTTTTGCTATTATTTTTTAATATAGTAGTAATCCCATTTTTCATTTATGTTTTTATTTACTTTGATGCCTATATCAATGTTCTCTTCTTCTACTCTATCAACACTCTTTTTCTCAATTTCTATGCCCAAAATTTCCAATCTTACTTTTTCACCATTATTTTTATGAAAAAATATAGAATCTCCTTTTTCTAGGTGTGAATTTTTACTATTAATACATAATATATTATTATTTATTACTTTTATAGGTTTATCAAAACTCTCAAACATATTTTTTCCATCCATGAATAAAAAAACTTCATCCAATAAAATATCTACTAATTTTTTTCCTATGGCTCCTAACACAACAATTGTCTCATTATTAATTTTGTCATAAGCTAATCTTTGCTCAACTTTCCAACTATGCGATATTACATTCCTTTGATCAACCAATTCATTTAATAAATTCAATTTTTCTATTTCATCAATTTTGCATTTAGAATTTTTTATTCCTAGATCTTTAAACAGATCACATATTTTTTCTACTTTTAGGTTTGCTGCATGAGATATTATTAATTCTGCATTGAGTTTTCTATTTTCCAATGAATTTATGCTCATATAAATATTATTTATACAATCATCAACTGATAATTCATAACCTTTATACCTTTGTGGATTTGATAAAAATTCCCCAACTTTATACAAATGTTTATCCTTTATTGATTGTGGTAACTCATTATATGAAGTACACAAGCTATCAATTATACTAATATATTCTAATGCTATTTCATCTATGAACTCTTCAAAGCATCCATATAAACAAATTATTATAGAATTATATTGAACAGTTGAATTTAGTATTTCTTTTAAAGCATTAGCATACAGCTCCATCCGACTATCGTTTTTTATTTGATTAAATAACTCCTTTTGTAAAGTTATAAATTGTATGTGTTTTTTTATATCATCTAATCTTTTTGTGTATTGATTGATCGCAACTGAAAAATAATCCATAAAATAACCTCATATTCATTTAATCTTATGGATTACGTCGATGAAGATTTGTGCTCTTTCTTCTATATCCATCTTAGATTGTTTCTTTCCATTAAATACGGCTATATTTTCATTTTCCTTATAAATTTTTTTTAGCACTTCAATATTTTTATCTACAGAAGTATTTTTCACATCAATTTCTACGCTATCTATTGCAATCATCATTGGATCAAAAATCATTTTTTGTGGTTTTGTCCAATCCCATTTGTTGCCGGTCTTTACATATTTACAAAATGCTTTATCACCGAACAAATTGTTAACCTTCTCCATCGAGTCAATAAACTTTTGTTTTAATAAATCAAGATTTTTTTTACTCAGTTTATTTGCATTTTCCAAGTATAGATCTAAAAACTTTGACAATTGCATATTATAGTTTTCAATATTTCTCATTGCAAAAAAGCGAAGTACTAGTTCCACATCATACATGCGTACAAATAATTTACTATTACTTATATTTTCTATATATGCATCATCTGAATCATCATTATCAACTTCTTCAATAAGCTCAATTCCCCACAATTTTCTAAAGATTTCATTTCTTGATAGTTCAATACACATATCATTAAAATCTCCCGGATACAACGCATTTCTAACTTCTTGTTGTTCCAATTTTTCTCCACCAGTATTTAATCTTTCAAAAACCATTTTCTTCATATTAAATTCTTGTTCGTTTGTTTTAGCAGATTCTTTCAATAAAGTTATAACACTAAGTTGTCTTCTTTCTATTCCTTCTTTAATTTTTTGAGGCAAATCCTTATAAAATTTCCCATTTAATTCGTTCCATTCTAAAAGACCTTCAAGTGAAAATTTATTGTCAAAAAAATCCATAATAGTTGAAATTCTCTGCAATCCATCCATCACTTGATACACTCCAAAATCTGTTTCGTACAAAAATACTGGTGGCACAGGTATATTCATAATAAAAGATTCTATCAATTTTGATCGTTTTTTATCATTCCAGGTAATTCTTCTTTGGAACTTTGGTCGCAATATGTAATTATTACTTTTGAACATCCCGTTTATTAAAGGAAGCTTTATAGAACCATTTTCCGTAATAATCCTAGCTTCTCCATCGGTATATTTTTTGTTGATTTCTTCATCTGTTAACGATACACTAACAATTTCATTTTCATTATTTATCAAATTTTTTTCAAAATCATATAATTCTATATTCATAAAATCACCTCTTAACAAAAAAAAATTATTTCCACTTACAATCTATAGAAATGATAGTTATAGGCATACCTATTATCTGTATATCAAACTTCAAACTTGTTTCTACTTTTGTTGCTGCATTGTGAATTCTAAAGCTAAATTGCCAACCCCTATCAAGGTATAGTTCCAAAGTATTTTTGCTTCCTGGTCTAAATTCTAAGCTTACAATTCTTGTTGGTAACGAAGCTATCGGCAACTTGACACTTCTTTTGCGATTAATACCTTCTTTATTCAAAGTACCTCTTAGATTATAGCTTTGAACTTGTGTCAACTGTTTGCTGTCAATACCAATTACTTTATAAAAATCGAACTCTCCAAGAAGATATTCAACCATTAATTTTGGAATATCTTTACCATAAACATTATTTTGCCTATCTATTTCATCCTTAAAAGCATTTAGAAGTGGTAAATAAACATCATCTTCTTTGCTAGGAAGATCTCTCCATTTTGATCCTTTTGCCTTTTCATCTTCCAAATAATCAAAAATAGGCTTTATATCTTCCCAATATTTATCAGAGCATTTTATACCGTACCATTTTTCTCCAAAGTCTAAGCTTTTAGATAGTCTGCTGTGCTTTACAGCAAAATGGTTATGCTTTACACTTAGACCAATTTCCCACTCAATACCTTTTCTAATGATTAAAACATCTCTTACATCTCCATCTTTTCCTTTATCGTCACTCTGGATTTTTAATTCAAGTTCATCTTCTCCATCATCTAAAATTAAAGGCTCTAATTCCAGAATGACATTAGCACCAGCTAAAGCACTTACTTTATACATATCTTTTTTAGTTTCTTCTAAAGTGTTCCACGCCTTTTCTGCTGCCTTATAACTTGAGTTTTTTTCAATTTTCGAAACCCTATATTTTGAAATTTCCTCGTGTAAAGTGTTTAAATATGCAAACTCATAAGCTCTACCTTGATTATTGCTTTTATTACTCATACTTCATCCCTCTATATAATTTTTAATTGTTCACTACAGAAAAAATAATTTGGTTTACTTAAAGCTAATTTTATTGCTTTTGCCATTTCATATGCTAAATTTACTGGCACAGCATTCCCAATCATTTTATAAGCATCATTTAAGTTAGTATAATAAAATTTAAAATCATCTGAAAATCCTTGGATTCTTGCACACTCTCTAACTGATAATCTCCTGTATAAATCTTCTTTTCCTGGTTCAAAAATTTGTTTGTTTTTTCCTTTTTTGATCATTTTTGGAGCTTGTGGATGCAACTGACATTGTCTTCCAGAGGCTTGAACAGTAAAAGCTTGTTCATCCCATCCCCTTACTCTGTTTCTACTCATGAATATTGGTGAATATGCTCCAATAAAATATTCATGATTAGTAAACAAGCAATTCTCGCCATTTGTTTTATTTTTATCTAACGCAGGAATTGCATTATCTTTTAAATCATATATTGCGTCTCTAAAAGTTAGTTTATATTCATAAGGTTTTGGTGGCAATTCAAATCTAATTCCTAAATCTTTTCTAAATCCAACATAAAATACTCTTTTTCTATCTTGTGGAACTCCATAGTCGCTAGCATTTAATAAATGAATAAACACATCGTATCCAGCATCTTCAAACTGTGAAACAATATTCCTAACAGCCTTATTATGTCTTTGTGCCATCATTCCTTTTACATTTTCAGCAAGAAAGAATTTTGGTTTTTTATCATTTAGAATTCTAATATATTGATAAAACAATTGACCTCTCGGATCGTTTATTCCTTTTAAAGATCCTGCCTCGCTCCAAGATTGACATGGTGGTCCACCAATAATTCCATCACATTCAGGAAACTTAGAAGAAGGGATTTCACAAATATCTCCTTTAATTAAATCAGTTTCATGATTATTTTGATATGTTTCCCATATTGTTTTATCAAATTCATTGGCAGCCACTATTTCATATCCAGCTTTTTGAAATCCTAAATCTAATCCACCAGCGCCAGAAAATAAACTGATTATTTTCATTACTTTCCTCCATATCTTTAACACTATATAATTACATTATAAAATAAATTATATTTAACGCAAATTTTATTCCCATTCGATTGTTCCTGGTGGTTTAGATGTAATATCATACACCACTCTATTAATTCCTTTTACTTCATTTATGATTCTATTCGATATCTTTGCAAGTATATCCATATCTATCGGATAAAATTCTGCCGTCATACCGTCTGTGCTTGTTACTGCTCTTAATGCGCATACGTAGTCATATGTTCTTTCGTCGCCCATAACGCCAACTGTCTTTATATCTGGTAATGCTGCAAATGCTTGCCAAATCTTTCTATATAGGCCGTTTTTCTTTAGCTCGTCTATATAGATGGCATCTGCTTCACGAAGTATTTCTAGTTTTTGTTCTGTGATTTCGCCTATAACTCTGATGGCAAGGCCTGGTCCTGGGAATGGATGTCTATAGATAAGGTCTTCATCTAGGCCAAGCTCAAGTCCTATGGCTCTTACTTCGTCTTTGAATAACTCTCTTAGTGGCTCTATCAGTCCTTCGAAGCCTATGTCGTCTGGCAAACCTCCAACGTTGTGGTGACTCTTGATAACTGCTGAACCGTTTGTTCCTGACTCAACTACGTCTGGATATATGGTTCCTTGAACAAGGTACTCAATCTTGCCAAGCTTCTTTGCTTCTTCTTCAAAGACTCTGATAAATTCTTCGCCGATGATCTTTCTCTTCTTTTCTGGCTCTGATACGCCATTAAGCTTATCCATGTATCTCTTTTGTGCGTTAACTCTAATGAAGTTCATCTTGAATCTATTCTTAAATATCTCTTCGACTTGATCGCCTTCATCTTTTCTAAGTAGACCGTGATCAACGAAAATACAAGTTAGATTGTCGCCTATTGCCTTGTGCATAAGTGCTGCAGCAACTGATGAGTCGACGCCGCCTGATAGTGCTAGTAAAGCCTTCTTATCCCCAACTTTTTCTCTTATCTCTTTAACTTTGTTTTCAATAAAATTTTCGCTCGTCCAATCACCCTTAAGACCTGCAATGTCATAAAGGAAGTTTCTAATCATCTTGTCTCCATCGATTGAGTGTTTTACTTCTGGGTGGAATTGTACTGCGTAAATCTTTTTTTCTTCATTTTCCATCGCTGCGATAGGACAGTTGTCTGTCGATGCGATGCACTTAAAGCCTTCTGGCAGCTTGGATATGTAGTCAGTGTGACTCATCCAAACTTGGCCGCTTTCTACGCCCTTAAACAGCTTTGACTCTTCATAGTGGCAGATGGTCTTGCCGTATTCCCTGTTCTTCTCAGAGCCTTTCTTCACTTCACCGCCTAACAGATGAGCTGTTAGCTGAGCCCCATAACAAATACCTAATATAGGTATGCCTAGCTCGAATATCTCCTTCGATATCGATGGTGAATCATCAAGGTAGGCTGAGTTTGGTCCGCCTGTAAAGATTATTGCCTTAGGGTCTTTTGCTTTTATTTCTTCTATGCTTTTAGTATAAGGAATTATTTCCGAGTAAATATTATTTTCTCTTACACGTCTTGCGATCAATTGCTTATACTGTCCACCGAAATCTATTACTAAGACTAAATCGTGTTTCATTTAATCACCTCTTGTAATAATTATATCACAAGTTTATTTTTAAAGCTATAAATTCCACAGACTTTATCAAAATTATTACAATTTTGTTAAAATCGTTATGCACTTATAATAAAGTGGTATAATATAAACAAAGGAGATGATATTATGCTTAAAAAGATGAACGTAATCGCTGCAATGCTAGCCATCGTTATGGTTTTGTGCGCATTGCCAGTAAATTCATTTGCAGAAACAAAAAACGTAAACAAGGTGGACGACAAAACGATGGAAAAATTAGTTTTAAAAGCAAAAGAAGTTTTTAATATCAAAGACGTCTATGATAATTTCGAGGTGAATAGCTCGAGTGACGATGAGTACGGTACTATATATAATTTATCGTGGTCAAAGAAGGACGGCTCAAGTGATCTTAATGTCAGCATATCAAAGGACATGCACATAACTAACTATAATAAATATGATAACAAAAAGTACGAAACACTTAAACCAAAGTACTCGTATGATGCTATGAAGAAATATGCAATTGATATGATCAAAAAGATTGACCCAATCAACGCTAAGAGCCTTAAGCTAAACGAAAAAACTTATCAAAATTTTGGCGGTGACAACGCTTATACTTTTAACTTTGATAGATATGTAAATGGTAAACGTGTTATAGGTGACGGCGCATCCATCACCATAAGCTATGTTGATAAGAGCGTTCAAATGTACTCGCTTAACTACAACAAAGGCTTTGATTTTTCAAAGACTGCTGAGTTTGATGCACTTAAGAGCAATTTAACTATGGACGAGGCTATAAATATTTACAAGGACAATGAATATCTAAAGCCTATGATTAAGTTTGTGATCAATGAAAAGAAGGATCCAAGGCTTACATTTAAGACTATATATAGTAACGAATTAAATGCAAATTACTTTGTTAATTCTACTAGTAAAAAATATGAGCGCTACGACTACCCTGTGTTTTTAAATAATTACATGGCTAAGGACGCTGCTGTAGAAGAGTCTGCAAGTGGTCTTAGCGAATACGAAGTTAAAGGCATTGACAAGATTAAGGGCATCAAGTCTAAGGACGAAGCTGTCAAAAAGGCAAAGACTTATGTGAAAGATGCTAGCAAGACTAAGGTAACTTTATCTAATCTAAATCAAGACTATATCAGTAAGGACTACATCTACCACATCAATTTGGAAAGTGGCAAAGACAATAAAAAGACTTACTATAACGTCTCATTCGATGCGAAGGACTTAACACTTTTAAGATTTAGCAAATACAATAATTATGATAATGGTGATAGTGACAAAAAAGATTTAAGCTCTGAAGAATTAAAAAAGATAGCTATGGACTATATCAAGAAGAATGCTTCAGATATTGATGAAAAGGAAGTAAAATTAATAAGTGCTGAAAATAATTCTATATACTTTGTAAGAGTGATGGACGGCTACTACGTTCCAGAAAACTCGATAAGCATAGGCGTTTCAATGGATACAAAAGAAGTAAATGACTTTTCAAGAGCTTGGTACAGAAAGCCTATTAGCTATGAAAAAGCAAAGATATCAGCAGATGAAGCTTATAATATAGTCAAAAAAGAAATTCAATACGAAGAAGCTTATCAATATATAAGAGATAAATCTGATCCAGCTAAGTCAAAAGTTGTTTTAAGCTATATGCCAAAGACTACTAGAATTGAGATTGACGCAATAACTGGTAAACTTACAAATAATGCAGATGAGTTTAGAAATTACTCCGACATTGATAAATCAAAATACAAAGACAAGGCGACTCTACTTAAGCAAATGGGCTACGCTTATCTTGAAGATGAGATAATGCCAGAGAAAAACTTAAAGCAAAAAGACTTTATGACTTTTATTTATAGATATGGATCAAGAAATAATGATGTAGATGAGACTATAGATAATGCTTATCAAAGAGCTCTTAGAGATGGCGTTATCAAAGAAAATGAAGTGAATAAAGATAAAGAAATCACAAATATGGATTTAGCAAAGTTTATGGTAAGGCTAAAAGACATGGAAGAGCTTGTAAATAAAGACATATTTAAGCCAGTGAATGCAAAGGCTAAACTTACAAAGGAAGAAAATGCTTATCTTGCCATCGCCAAGGCACTAGGCTACATTGATGGCAATGCCATTGACAAGAACGCTAAAATCAATAGAGATGAGTTTATAAATATAGCTTATAATTACGTTTTTAAGTAAAGATGCAAAAAGAAAATGCTTACAGCAGATTGCTGTAAGCATTTTTTATATATAAGCTATTAATCTTCTAGTAGATAAGCTAGTGCTAGTTTGAATGTTGCATCAACTGCTTCTTTGTGTGTTCTTTCAAAGCTGTGTGATGCGTCAACGCCCGGTCCTATAAGTGCGGCTCTAACGTTCCAGCCAGCTCTTAAAACAGCTGATGCGTCTGATCCGTAGTATGGATAGATGTCTATAGCGTATGGAATTTCATTTTTTCTAGCAAGTTTGATGAATTTTTCACTCATCATCTTGTCATATGGTCCTGAAGAGTCCTTTACACAAACTGTGCATTTGAATTCTGATGATGTTTGTCCAGTGCCTGGCGCTGCCATATCTACAGAGATAAATTCAACTGTCTTTTCAGGTAGTCCAGCTGTTGATCCATGTCCAAGCTCTTCATAGTTTGATATGAAGAAGTTTGTTGTGTGTTTTGGTTTTATATTGTTTTCTTTTAAATATTTTACAAGTCCTACAAGAACTGCAACGCATGCCTTGTCGTCAAGGTGTCTTGACTTAATAAAGCCAGATGGTGTAACCCATGTGCCTGGATATAGATAAACGTAGTCACCAACATTGATGCCAAGTTCTTCAACATCTTTTCTTGATGAAACTTTTTCGTCGATTCTTATTTCCATTGAGTCTTCGTCTCTCTTTGTTTCGTCAGCTTTTGCTCCATAAACGTGAGTTGAAGAAACATTAGTTAATATAGTACCTGTGTATTCGCCGTCATCAATAGTTGAGATAACACATTCGCAGCCTTCAATTACGTTCCATGGGTAGCCGCCTAATTTAGTAAGTTTAAGTCTGCCATTACCAGTGATGTCCTTAACCATGCAGCCAAGTGTATCAACGTGAGCTGATAAAGTCACTTGCTCTTCGTCATCTTCGCCTTCTACTGTTACATAGAAGCCATTCTTTGCATTTTTATGAGCCTTTAAGCCGTACTTAGCGAATTCTTCTTCAACTAAGTTAAGCGCCTTAATAGTGTCTCCTGTTGGTGATGGTGTCTTTAGTAGCTTCACCATAAATTCTACCATGTAGTCTAAATCGTGTTTTACGTCCATTTTTATTCCTCCCTTAATAAATAATCTATTGCTAATTTGTATGAATCAAAGCCAAAGCCTGAGATAACGCCGTCACAAGCCTTTGCTGTGACAGATGTTTTCCTAAACTCGTCTCGCGCAAATATATTTGTTAGGTGCACTTCGACTTTTTTTATCTTTATGGCCTTTAGCGCATCGTATATGGCGTAGCTGTAGTGCGAGTAAGAAGCTGGATTGATGATAAGCGCATCATAAGCTCCGCCAATTAGCTCTTGAAGCTTGTCAATGATGGCTCCTTCGCTATTTGACTGAAACTCATCTAAGCAAACGTCTTTCTTCTTCGCATAAGACTTTAATTCATCCACTAAATTATTATAAGATAAATCGCCATAAATTTCAAGCTCTCTCTTGCCAAGTATATTGATATTTGGTCCGTTAACCACAAGTATCTTCTTCATTTAATCACTCCTTGTACCTTTAAACGCCTTTTGAGCTCCTTACACATCAAAAAGACTGATTGGTCCGCCTTCATCGTCATGTCCGCGTACTTTTCGAATAACGGCGCCCTCTCTTCGTATAGCTTTTTCATCGGGTCGCCCTCAGCTCTTAGTAAGGGCCGCCTCGATGTATCGAGATTTGTCTTCAAAAACTCAAGTGGCCTCTTTAGATAAATGACATAGCCATTGCTTTTTAAATGCGCCATGTTTTCTTCGCGCATAACCGTTCCGCCACCAGTCGCTATAATCCTTTTATCTAGTTTACTTACTCTTTCGCAAACCTTTGTTTCTCTCAATCTAAACTCTTCTTCGCCATATTTTCGAAAAATTTCATTTATGCTAATGCCCGCTTCTTTTTCGATCAACCTGTCCGTGTCAATGGCTTTGTAGCCAATCTTACGGGCTAGCTCGTAGGCTATGGTCGTCTTGCCGCTATTTGGCATGCCTATGATAATGATGTTCATGCGCTCACCAGCATATCGTAGATGGCAAGAGCCGCGTAGCACTTCATAATAGTATAGACACGTGGGACGACTGAAGCGTCATGCCTGCCATTTATCATTATCTCAGCATTTTCCATAGTCTTCATATTTATGGTCTTAAACTCGCGAGCGATTGATGCGATTGGCTTAAACACACAGCTTAGAACTATGTCTGCGCCGTTTGATATACCGCCAATGATGCCGCCATTATTATTATCTAAAAATTTTACTTCGTCAGCATCTACCCTCATCTCGTCAGCCACTTCGCTGCCTAAGCTTTGCGCAAAGCCATATCCGCGACCAAAGGAAACAGATTTGACAGATGGTATCAAGTACATATACCTTGCTAGCTCCCCATCAAGCGGGGCAAATGGCGGCTCGCCAAGACCTGCCTTGACACCCTTTATAATCAGTTCGACCTCTGCTCCAAGGCTATCGTTTTGATTTTTTATTTCATCTAAATAATTTTCGATCTCATCGTCACTGTACTTATACATATGATATTTTTTCGATAAAAATTCTTCGCCACTCGCTTCATCAATAAGTTTGCCAAGTCTTTTTAGATGCGTTTCAAAAGTGATTCCTTCCTTTTCTAGCTCCTTTAAAATAATTGCAGCTGCTGCACATACTGGCGCTGTTAAGCGAGCTGAGAATATACCCGAGCCGCGATAGTCATTAAATCCCTTGTACTTAATAAAGGCAGGATAATCAGCCTGCGATGGTCTTGCTAAGTCCTTTATTTTTTCATAAGAAGAGCTATCTACATCAGCATTTTTCATAAGTATAGTAAGCGCAGCTCCTGTAGTGAAGCCATTAAAGACGCCAGAGATGATTTCGTAATCATCCTTCTCTCTTCTAGCGCTTGAGCCTATCGTATTTGGTCTTCTATCTGCGAGAATTTTGTCAATGTAGTCTCTATCGACTTCTATGCCGCTAGCCAAACCATCAAGCGTCGCTGTCATGTATAGCCCATGCGATTCGCCTGAAAGAGTGAGTCTAATTCTATTTCCAATTGTCGATGACATTGACCTCGCCTCCTAAACTTATATAGTCTTCGAAAAACTTCGGATATGACTTATTTACGCACTCGTAGCCACTCAGGAAGATGTCTTGATCAAGTCTTGTCGCAAGTATCGCTATCATCATAGCTATCCTGTGGTCGTTATACGCGTCAAACTTGTTAGTATACATGATGATGTCCTCAAGCGGATTCACGATTAAGCTATCGTCAGCAAAAGTGATTTTCGCGCCAATCTTTTTTAGCTCATTGATTATGGCCTGAACCCTATTCGACTCCTTATACATCAGTCTCTTTACTGAAGTGAAAGTAGTTTTATGCTTTCTAAATAGCGCAGCCATCACAAGTATTGGCACTGCGTCTGGACTATTTTTCATATCGATAGTGAGGTTCTGAGTTTGATCGTATCTTAATAAAGTGTCCTTAACCATCTTATCAGCTTGTATGCTCGTCTCTGCCATATCCATGATGTCAATATCTGAGCCTAAGTAGTTTGCTGCATAGTAATTAGCCGCGTTTGAGTAATCTCTTTCAATAATATATTCGCCAGCGGATTTAAATTCTTGTCCGCCTTTTATCTTAAATTCATTTTCGCTCGCATCGATCTCGACGCCAAAGTCATTAAGGCACTTGATAGTCATGTCTATGTATGAGCGTGAAGATAAGTCACAGTCAAGAACTATACGCGAGTCAAAGTCCATGCGTGCGAGCTTAAATAAGAGTGATGAAACGAATTGACTCGATATGTCTTCCGTGATTATGTATTCATCCTTAACTAAGTCGCCCTTTATGCTGATGGACTTGTTCTTATCGTTGATGCGGTACTTAATGCCATTTGCGTCAAATATCTTAAACGCGGGCTCATTTGGCCTTTCAAATAGCTTATCGCCCATGTATATCTCATGCAAATTGCCATCAAGTATATTAAATAGCATGAAGCGAAGTGTTGTGCCTGATGCTTCGATGCGCACTCTATCAAGACTTTTCTTATTTTCGCGCGGCTTAACAAGGACGTCGCCACTATCCAAAAGATCAAAATCCGCAAAGCTTATTAGGCTAAGCATAGTGTCTTTGATGTCTTCAGATAGGTCAAAGCCTTTGATTATGGTGTTTTCGGCAGCAAAAGAACTTGCAAAGATATATCTGTGCAAGTAGCTTTTTGAGTGGTTTACAAAAACTTCACCCTTTAATTTAGAGTTTTTTATTCTTAATATGCTCATTATAAAGCTCTACTACCTTTCTCTCATCCATCGTTTTAATGATGGCGACTCTATTTGCAAGAAAAACAAAGTTAATCTCGTCCCCCATCATCTTCTTATCACTCTTAAGTGACTTTATCTCGTAATTTATTTCTTCAAGTGGATAATATTTGTGTATTAATTCAAAACTTCTCTCGTAAGTTTCTTCGTCTGTTATATTTAAAATTTTGCCAAGCTCAAGGGCAATCTTCATGCCAATGGCAACGCTATAGCCATGTGAGAAAGTGTAATGACTAGCAGCTTCAATCACGTGGCCAAATGTATGACCAAAGTTTAGCGCCATGCGAGCGCCTTTTTCATTTTTATCTTCACAGACAAAATGAATTTTTGTTTCAATTGATTTTTCAAGTACTTCTTCAATCGCTGCATCGTTTTTTATTAAGTCATATAAGCCATTGTCATAAATAAGTGCGTGCTTAATCACTTCAGCAAGCCCTGATATATACTCATCCTTAGGAAGCGTTTCAAGTGCATCTATAGCAATGAAGACTTTGTACGGATCATAGAAAGTGCCTAAGATGTTTTTCTTATCGCAAAAATCGATGCCAGTCTTGGACCCGATGGCCGCGTCAGTCATAGCTAGTAAGCTTGTTGCAATATTTACGTGCTTTATGCCGCGAAATAGAATCGACGCCGCAAAGCCGCCTATGTCCGTTACAACGCCGCCACCCACGTTGATTATAAGTGAGTGCCTATCGAGCTTATCAGCTGCGTACTCAAGTAGATTTTCTAAAACGCCGAGGCTCTTTGCCTCTTCACCAGCATCTATCACATATAGATAAGCATCATATTTCTTTACTATTTCTTCTACGAAATCTTTTTGCTCTCTATAGACATTTCTATCCGTTAATACAAGATACTTAGTAAATTTTTCTTCTAAAACAATTTCACTCGCCTTGTGAATAATTTTTATTTCATAAGAAAGTCCATCTCTATTCATAAGTCTTGTCCATTGCCTTAAGTATTTTCTTTAAATCTACTAATAAATCATCGAACTCGTCGTATGATATGGCTTGCTCTCCATCTGAAAGTGCCTCTGTCTTTTTATCATTTACTTCAATGATGATGCCGTCAGCTCCAACTGCCGCACTTGCTAGACTTAGTGGCTTCACTAGATAGTCAAGGCCGCCCGCGTGAGATGGATCGACTATGATGGGTAGATTTGTGTACTTCTTTATAATTGGTACACTCGCTATATCAAGCGTGTTTCTCGTAGCTGTCTCAAAAGTCCTTATGCCTCTTTCGCATAAAATTACATCTTCGTTGCCGCCCTTTAATATATATTCAGCTGCCGCTATAAACTCTTTTATCTTGTTTGCAAAACCTCTCTTTAATAGTACAGGCTTATTAATCTTGCCAAGCTCAGTTAATAAGGAAAAGTTTTGCATATTTCTAGCTCCAACTTGAATTATGTCGACTGCGTCCATGAAATAATCAAGCTCACGCAAATCCATTAGCTCGGAGACAAATTTAACATCGTATGCCTTTTTTATCTCTTTGAAATACTCAAGTGCCTCGCGTCCTAAGCCTTGGAAGCTGTATGGTGACGTTCTTGGTTTGAAGGCGCCTGCTCTAATAAACTTTATTCCGCGAGATGATAAAAATTTTACCTCATCAAGAAGTGATTCATAAGATTCGCACGCGCAAGGACCAGCGATCACTGTAAAGCCATCGCCAATCTTTTCTTCGCCTATATTAATAATTGTTTTTTCTTTATATGTCTTTGATGATTTTTCTTGTTCAAAGTTCATTTCTATCAGCTCCAGTCCAAATTTTAAACGCTTCTTCGGCTTGACCCATGAACATGCCCCAGCCATTCATAGTGATGAGACCCGCCTCTTTAGCAAGTGTCAAGAACTTTGTCTCTTCTGGGTTATATGTTAGGTCATAAGCAAAGCCAGCTCTACTCATCTCGAAGTCTTCCTTTGATAATGGGCTCTCGTCAAGCTTTCCTGCCATGCCAAGACCAGTCGCGTTTATGATGACGTCTTGATCCATACCGTAACCGTAAGGATATATCTCGATATCGTCTTCGAAGTTCTTTAGCTTGTAATGCGCTTCGACCTCGTCGCGCGTATAAACAGTTATTTGAAAGATATCTAGCTTAGTAAGTGCATATATAATGCTGCGCGCCGCTCCTCCAGTACCTAAAACAGCATAGGAGTATCTCTCATACTTTGGTATTAGGCTAGTGATATCCTTCATAAAGCCGATGTAGTCAGTATTGTGTAGGCTCATCTTGCCACTAGCAAGGATAGCTGTATTGGCTGCTTCAAGTATCTTAACCGCTTCACTCACTTCATCCGCGTATTTTAAAATATCTTCCTTAAGTGGCGTAGTTATATTAAAGCCGAGCACATCGCCAGTCTTTGTTTCATTTACAAAGCTTTCAAGACTGTCTTTATTCACTTCTCTTTTTTCGTAACTTAAGTCAAGCCTATTCGATAAGATAAAGTCCGCCATCACTTCTGATGACTTTGACTGCTCAATCGGGCTACCTATCACGAATAATTTATTTCTCATAAGTCTTTACCCTTCTAGTCCTTATATAATAATCGATAATCATATTCGCAAGCTTCTCGCTATCGTGTCTAACATAGTCGCCGCCATCCAAGCAGTCGCCTTCGATATAATCAATCGCTTCTTCTTCTAAATATTTCTTGTCGCCATCGGTCAAAAATATTTGTTCTTGATATTCTTCTTGATATTTTTTCTTAAGATCCTCGCTTAAGACCTTATTATTTATGATGATCGAGTCAAAAATTTTGTCTGAGTGCTCGAAAATTGCTTCAACGTGATCTTTTACAGACATACCGTCGGTTTCGCCATGCTGCGTCATCACGTTTTGCACGTAAATCTTCTTCGCTGGTGAAGAAATGATTGCTTCCATCACGCCCTTAACAAGTAGATTTGGTATGATTGATGTATATAAACTGCCTGGGCCTATAAGTATGATGTCCGCTTTGTTTATGGCTGTAATTACGCCATCAAGCGGCTCAACGTCTTTAGGACACAATTCAACCCTCTTTATCTTTTTATTATCTTTAATTGCCTCAGCTGGCAAAATGCTCTCGCCAAAGGCCTTGCTCTTATCATCATAAGTCGCTTCGATATTAACATCATTCACGGTGATGGGCATAACAGTTCCCTTGACCCTTAATATGCTCGATGCCATCTTGACAGCTTCTTCAAAAGAGCCGTATATCTCATTCATCGCAAGCAAAAATAGATTGCCGAAGGATTGTCCTTTTAATTCGCCCTTCTCAAAGCGATGTGATAAAAGTGTATTCATCTCAGGCTCTATATCCGAAAGCGCTAAAAGGCAGTTGCGCACATCGCCTGGTGGCAGCATACCAAAGCTTCTTCTTAAAATGCCGCTTCCCCCGCCATCGTCAGCCATGGTCACGAGAGCAGTTATCTCTGAAGAGTAATTTTTTATACCCTTTAGTAGCGTCGATAAGCCCGTTCCTCCGCCTATTGCAAGTATCTTGGGGTTTAGGCTCCTATACTTATTATACATTGCGAGCCTCTTTATACATATCTCTATTCTTCAAAACAGTTAAATTCTTTTTTTCTTTTAAATATTCATATAGCCTTTCAGCCATGTAAACGCTTCTGTGTCTACCGCCTGTGCAGCCCATGCCTATAGTTAATTGATTTTTGCCTTCCTTTATATAATTTGGTAGTAAAAAGTCAAGCATATCAACAAGTTTTTGGAAAAACTCTTCAGTCGCATCAAATTTCTCTAAAAATTCTTTTATCTCTGCGTCTAGTCCTGATAGTGGCCTTAAATCATCAAGGTAATATGGATTTGGTAAGAATCTCACATCAAAGACAAGGTCTGCCTCCTCCAAGATACCATACTTAAAGCCAAAACTTTCCACTACTATAGTAAGTTTCTTTCTCGTAATAGTGTTTGAAAGTATCTCGTATAGCTTGTCCTTTAGATCGCTGCTCTTCATTGAGCTTGTATCTATGATGTAGTCTGATTTGTCCTTAAGCTCCTTAAGTATCTCTCTTTCCTTTTGTATACCATCTTTAAGTGAGCCGTCTTTGCTGAGTGGATGCGGCCTTCTTCTTTCATTGAAACGCTTTATTAGCTCACTGTCTCTTGCGTCTAAAAATATTAGCTTAAAATCTAAATTCTTTTCTTCAAGCCCATCTATCACAGTGAGCATGTCATTGAAAAACTCCTTGCCCCTTATGTCCATACCAAAGGCTACTTTGTTAATGTTTTCGTTCTCGCTGTCAATTAGCTCGAAGAATTTTGGCAATAAAACAGGAGGCATATTGTCAATGCAGTAAAATCCGTTATCCTCCATGAAATTCAATAAAGAACTCTTTCCGGCACCACTCATGCCTGTTACTACATATATGTCCATAATATCCTCCTACTCTATATAAATATTTTTGATTCTATTGATATCAATTTGAGCTTCATCAGCTCTTCTTAATGCTTCTTTTACATCGCCCACGCGCTCTAGTTTATGTGCGTCTGATCCAACGTATAAGTCTACATCTATGTCCTTGATCTTGATTAAGTCCTCGACCGAAAGATTCTTGTGCGATGAATTTATTTCTAGCGCCACGCCATGCTCCTTGCATGCTTTGGCAAGTCTAACAATGTTTACGTCTATCTTGTCTCCCGGATGTGTAATTATCTTTATCGGGTACTTCTCTATCGCCTTGATGTATGAGTCCGTAACCCTCTCAGTCACCTTCGCATGCCATTTTTTAAATGGCTTTGATATCTGCGGCAGTATCGATAACTTCATTTGCTCCTTTAAGTTCTTCGTTTTTATGCCATAATGAAAACCCATAAGCACTATGTCAAGGTATTTCATAAGCTCATCGTCAAGATCAACAGTTCCGTCAAAGCCAAGTAAATTCGCTTCGACACCCATGAGTATCTTAAGTCCCTTGTCATTATACTCTTCGTTTAGCTTGTCAATCCTTTCTCTAAGAACTGGTAAATTGCTTCTCTTTATGCCGAACATGTAATGAGCTAGGCCGTGATCTGTGATTGCTATCTCTTTTAGACCCATCATATACGCTTTCTTTGCGCTCTCTTCAGGTGTTTGTGAGGCGTGCCTACCAAGGTTGCCCTTAGTTCCTGACGAGAATATCGTATGTGTATGGTAGTCGCCATATAATCTAATTTTATTCATGAATAATCCTTATCTCCTCTTCAAGACTTACAGCGAACTTTTCTAAGACGATGGCTTTGATTTTTTCAATAAGTGTGACTACGTCGTCAAAACTAGCGCTCCCTGTGTTAATTATAAAGCCTGAGTGCTTGTTACTAACCATAGCTCTGCCAACAGAGAGTCCCTTTAGTCCAGCGTCTTCAATCAGTTTAGATGCGTAGTAGCCCTCGGGTCTCTTAAATACCGAACCCGCCGATGGATACTCAAGTGGCTGCTTGTCCTTTCTTCTTTGAGTGTAATCTCTTTGCCCTTCTTCTATATCTTTCTTATCTTTTTTCTCTAATTTAAAGTAGGCGCCTAATATGATGTAGCCCTTATCTTGAAAAATACTTCTTCTGTGAGCAAAATTTGCTTCACTTGCATCAAGCTCGGCTATACTATCGTCTTTAATATATCTTATTTTAGTCACGACATCTTTTATCTCGCTGCCATAGGCACCGGCGTTCATATATACAGCTCCGCCAACTGTACCGGGTATGCCTGAGATGGCTTCGAGACCACCTAGACCTAGCTCAAGCGCCTTATTGGCAAGGCTCTTAAGTGAGGCGCCTGCCTCTGCATATAAAGTCACTTCATCTATCGTAGTGATATTTGAAAAGTTTTTATCTAGGACTATGACAGGTCTTTTAATACCAGCATCTGTGATAAGAAGGTTACTACCATTGCCAATGATAAGGTAATCTTCTTTCATCTCATCAAAGAGACTAACAAGTTTTAGAACGTCTTCATCGCTCTTTGCTTCGACTAAGACGCGCGCGGGCCCACCTATCTTAAAAGTAGTGTACTTCGATAAGCTTTCGTCCTCTTTAATCGTTTCTATATTTAATCTTTTTATTTCTTCAATTATCTTCTTCATACATTCCTCCAATGTAATTATATCATAAATGAAGATTATTTTCTATATCTATGTACAAAAAAAGAAGCCCCATAAGGGACTTCTCCGATAGTAAACAATTTTAGAATATCATCATTGCTACAGTTAATACAATTATTGAGAATATTACTGTGAATATAAGAGGTTTCTTAACCCATTTATACCAAGTACCTAATTCCATCTTAGAAATTTGTATTGCGCCCATAACAACGCCTGATGTTGGTGTTACATAGTTTACAACGCCTTCTGCAGCGCAGAATATTAGTATCATAACTTCTGGTGAGTAACCAAGTCTAGCAGCTAATCCACCCATAACTGGGATAGATAGTGTTGCAAGTCCTGATGTTGATGGTATGAAGAATGATAGTGCGATGTATACGATGTATGCAAATGGTACGAATAAGTAAACTGGTAGGCCTGCTAGAGCTGTTGCTGATCTATCTAGTATAAGTGCGTCGATGTGTGTTTGAGCCATAAGCACTGATGCAGCTCTTGCTACTACGATTACTAATACAACTGATAAGATGTCTTTTGCTCCGTCAATGAATGCGTTAACCAATTCCTTTTCAGATAGTCTTCCGATCCAGCCTATAACTATAGACATTAGGAAGAATAATACTGAAATTTCTGGGAAGTACCATTCACCAAGTGCTGTGTCTGTCAAGAATGCTGACCAGCCTTCAAAAGCTGTTACACCAAAATCTGGCCAAGGAATTAATGATATAATCATAACTATAAAAGTAATTGCGAATATAAGTAAAATAACTTTATGTCTACCTGTGTAAACAAGTTCTTCTTCAGTCTTAGTTGTCTTAAATTCTTTGTCCATTACTTCTCTTTCTTGAAGAGATAGTATTGTTGAGCCTTTGTCTTTGTGTACTTTGCTAGCATATCTTAATACGAAGTACATAGCAGTACCTAGAGCAACTGCCCAAAGTATTGCGCCTAGTAGAATTACAGTACCTTTGTTACATTCAACGCCTGCACCGTTAAGTGCGTCCATAGCTACACCAGTAGCAAATGGGTTAACTGTTGAACCAAGTACGCCGGCACCTGCTCCAAGAAGAACAGTTGCTACAGCAACCATAGTATCAAAGCCTGCAGCTACCATCGCAGTAATGATTAGAGGATATAGGGCTACAGTTTCTTCTGCCATACCGTAAGTTGATCCACCTATTGAGAAAAGAATCATAAGTACAGCGATAAGAGCCATTTCTCTACCCTTCATGTTCTTAACTAGTCTGTGAATACCAGCTTCAAGAGCTCCTGTCTTGTTAACAACTGCTAGGAAACCACCGATAACCATAACGAAGATGGCGATATCTATAGCGTCAACAAAGCCGTTGTAGAAACTCATTGTGATGTCTGGAAGTCTAGCTCCTGCTACTTCAGTAACAGCTTCTTCAGCTCCCTTAGGAACTACAGGGGCAAATTGTGCTCCATTAAAAATCCATGATAAGATTGCAACAAATAGTATAATTAGAATAAGAATACTATAAGCACTCAATGAACGTTTCTTTTTTTGTTTTTCCATCATTTTACCTCCTTAATGATTGTTTACTATTGATACTATAATTATACTACAAATCTGCTACTTATGCAACACTTTTTTCGCCTATAGTGCTAACTTTATTATTATGTAAATTGATTTAAATGAGCTTTATTATAAATTCTATGAATATCTCCTTGATATCTATTTAGTAAAAATAATAATGACTTTAATTGGGTAATAATAATTGTTTGGAGGTATGAATATGAAATTAAATAATATAAAGGCGGCCTTCTTTGATATGGACGGGACTATAGTGAGCTTCACTTCTCATAAGATAAGCAAAAGAGACATAGCCGCTATAAATAAGCTAAGAGAAAAAGGGATCATGGTCTTCATCTCATCGGGCCGTGACAAGAAAAATATATTGAAGGTTCTTGATAATACTATTGAGATCGATGGCTTTGTCGGCATGAACGGTAACTTAAATGTAATAGGCGAAGAAATTGTTTCAGAGCACTTCATGAAGGAAGAGGACGTTCGCTTCATAGTAGCCGCATCAAATAAGCTTGGCTTTGCCCTATCGCTCTTTACTCGTGAAGGCGTTGTACTTAATAAAGTGGATGATAAGGTACATGCGGTTCATGACCACGTCGAAGTGCCTATACCAAGGCTCGCTTCATTCTCTGATATCGATTTAAGTAAAATCTATCAAATGAATTCATATACGACTAAGGCCTTTGATGAAGAGCATCTAACGCCATATATGAAGAACTCTGTCTTTAAGAGATGGAACGATGACTTTGCTGATATCAATAGCATAAAGACGTCGAAGCTTGTTGGTATAAAGGAAATAGTCCATAAGCTTGGTATTGATATTAAAGACACTATAAGCTTTGGCGACAGTGAAAATGATCTTGAGATGATTAAGGGCACAGGCACCTCAGTTGCTATGGCTAATGCCATGCCTATAATCAAAGAGGCAGCGACTTACATAACTAAGGATTGCGACGAGTCAGGAGTGGCTCACTTTATTGAAAATTACCTCTTATAAACTTGATTTTTTATATACTTTGTGATAAAATTCAAGAAGAATTTAAAACAAAAGAGGTTTATATATGTCAAATAAAAAAACTGTTATAAAATCACTCGCGATGATATCCGTCTTCACGCTAATCAGCAAGATCATGGGCTTCTTCAGAGAGACAATGATTGCATCGAAGTACGGTGCCAATATCGAGACCGATATGTATACTGCTGCGACTACCGCAGTTATATTTTTGATAGGAGCGCTTGGTAGTGGACTTAATACTACGCTTGTGCCAATATTTTCAGAGGTAGAAGAGAGAGAAGGCAGAAGAGGCAAATTAAAATTCATGAACAAAATCATGAACATCATCGGCCTCATCGCCCTAATCCTTTGCGCTTTGTCATACATCTTTGCTCCGCAAATCACTAAGCTTATAGCGAAGGGCTTTACAGGCGAGACACTTGCCTACACAGCCTACTTAATGAGAATAGGTGTGCCTATCATTTTGTTTTTGTCAATCACATACATTTTCTCAAGCTTTTTGCAATCAGAAAACATTTTTGGTCCTTATGCCATCATGGGCATACCATACAACTTAGTATTCATCATCTTCCTAATCTTCTTTGCGAGAAGAGGCAATATCGACTTATTGATGTTCGTTAGCGTTATAGCTGCGTCCATGCAGTTCCTTATACAGCTGCCTGCCGTTAAGCACAAGAGATACAGATATTCACCCGATCTTGACTTCAAAGACCCATATGTAGCGAAGATGTTTAAGCTTATCGTACCTATACTTATAGGCTCGAGCGCATATCAAATCAACTTAGTTGTAGACAAAACACTAGCCTCAGAGCTAGTTAGTGGATCAATCTCTGTACTAAACTATTCATCCAAGATATATCTTATGATTATATCTGTCTTTGTCATGGCACTAACAACAGTAATCTTCCCAAAACTATCGTCATCAATGATTAGAAACGAAAGTCAAGAGATCAGAAGTATAATCAGTGAAAGTGTCGATATCGTTGCACTTATCACGCTTCCAGCAACTTTTGCAATAGTTTTTTTAAGCTATCCGATAGTTGAGATACTTTTCCAAAGAAATATGTTTAACGAAACAGCCACACTGATGACTTCAGGTGCACTAACATTCTACATCTTAGGACTTTTCTTTGCCTCATTAAGAATGATATTTGAAAAAGTATTCTACTCGATGCAAAAGACTAAAGTGCCGATGATCAATGGACTTATAGCTGTCGCAGTAAACATCGCCTTTGACATAATACTAGTTAAGTTTATGCAGCATAAAGGCCTTGCCCTGGCTACATCGATCTCATCATTAGTTTCGGCGATCACACTATATATCTCGCTTAAGAAAGTTTATCCAGATATTGAGATTAAAGATAATCTAATTTCACTTATAAAGATACTAGCAGCCTCCATCATCATGGCGCTAGCAATGTATTTACTATTTACTCTCGGCGTAAAAGTTTTGGGAGAAAAGAAAATAATCAAATTTTTAATGATGGCTATATCAGGCGTCATTGCCCTAGTCATCTACGTAATATCACTTAAGGCGCTAAAGGTTCACGCTTTAGACGCTGTACTAAACTATAAAAGGAGGAATAATGAAAAATAAAGAACTACTAAAACGCTTTTTACCCTACTTTAAAAAATATAGAAAAATTCTCTTCATAGACTTGTTCTGCGCTGTATTAACTACAGTGTGTGAGCTAGTCTTTCCTTTATTATTAAGAAGCATAACTAATACGGCTGCGCAAGACATTTTGCTTTTAACAAATGAGTACATTTTAAAAGTGGCTGGACTTTACTTCGCACTGCGCGTAGTTGAGATAGTTGCTCAATTCTACATGACTAAGGTCGGCCACATCATGGGCGCCTACATCGAAAAAGACATGCGTAGCGATGCCTTTGCCCATTTGCAGCACCTATCAGATAGCTACTACAATAATACTAAGGTCGGTCAAATCATGGCCAGAATCACTCATGACCTCTTCGACGTAACTGAGTTTGCTCATCATTGTCCTGAAGAATTTTTAATTGCTACATTTAAAATAATTATTTCATTTGCAATTTTAATAAAGATCAATGTTTTATTAACAGTGCTAATGTTTATCATGATACCTATAATGATATATGCATCAAGCTCATACAACCGCAAGATGCGCCGCGCCTTCAAGGAGCAAAGAGATCACATAGGCGACTTAAACTCAGGTCTTGAGGACTCGCTACTTGGCTCAAAAGTAGTTAAATCCTTTGCAAATGAAGATGTCGAAGTCGAAAAATTTGAAAAAGATAACGATAAATTCCTTGAGATTAAAAAGAAGAGATACACATATATGGCTGGCTTTGGCACTGTAAACAGAATCTTCGATGCCATCATGTACACTATGATAATTACTTTGGGCGGCTTTTTAATGCAAGCTGGGAAAATATCAGCTGGTGACATGATTGCCTATGTATTATTCGCGACAAGTTTATTAACAACTATAAAAAGAATAGTTGATTTCATGGAAAACTTCAACGCCGGCATGACTGGTATTGAGCGTTTCATCGAGATTATGGATACAGATGTCGATATCTTTGACAAGAAAGACGCCATCGAGCTAAAAGATGTTAAGGGCAAAATCGAGTTTAAGGACGTTAGCTTCACTTACCCTGATGACAAGAACAAAGTTCTTTCTAATGTCAATCTAGTGGTTAATGATGGGGCTTCCATTGCCATAGTTGGACCATCTGGTTCAGGTAAAACTACTCTAGTTAACTTGATTCCTCGCTTCTACGATGTTACAAGCGGAGAGATTTTGATAGATGGAAGAAATATAAAAGACTTCACACTTAAGTCATTAAGACAAAATATTGGCTCGGTTCAACAAGAAGTCTACCTATTTAGTGGCACTATACTTGAGAATATCAAATATGGTAAGATTGATGCAAGTAAGGATGAAATCATTGAGGCAGCTAAACTTGCTGGCGCTTATGACTTTATTATGGAGCTTAAAGATGGCTTCAATACCTATGTTGGCGAACGTGGCGTAAAGCTATCAGGCGGTCAAAAGCAAAGGATAGCTATAGCAAGAGTATTCTTGAAGAATCCAAAAGTGCTTATACTTGATGAGGCAACATCGGCTCTTGACAACACTAGCGAAAGACTTATACAAGAGTCACTCGAAAAGCTATCGGAGGGTAGAACGACACTTACTATTGCCCATAGGCTCTCAACTATTAAAAACGCTAAAACAATCATCGTTCTTACAGATGACGGCATAAAAGAAAGTGGTACGCATGATGAGCTTATGTATAAGAAAGGGCTTTACTACGAGCTTTATACGGGCTCACTTCTTGATCTAAAATGATTTAATACATTTGTAACCTCTAATAAACTAGCTTTATGATATAATAATGGTAGAATCATAGTAAAGGAGGAAAACATATGAAGAAAAGAATGATAAGTGCCCTGTTATTGATATGCATTTTGCTTTCAAGCACAGCCATGGCAATGGGTGTAGATAAATTAAAAGGTCACTGGGCAGAGAAAAAGATTGAAGATGAATTTATGAAAAAGTACTTTACAGAGCTTGCGAAAGATAATTATGCAAAGTTCGAGCCAAACGCTCCGCTAGAAGCAAAGCAATTTGCAAGTGCACTGGAAAAGCTATCGAACGAATATGGCGACTTCAAAGTAAGTATATATGGTAACTCCAACTATCTTACAAGAGAATCAATGATTGACTACATCTTTGATGGCGTGAAGAACATAAAATTCGCTCGTAGCGAAGAAAAAGACATTGACTTCACTGACATTGAAAAGATGGACAAGATTAAAAAGGAAAAGTTAAAATACCTTGTAAATAAAGGCATAGTATATGGCAATGGCGATAAAAAATATGCGCCAGAAAAAAAGCTATCACAAGTAGAAGGAGTTTTAATCGTGCAAAGAATACACAGGATTTTTAAGGATAACGAAGGCGAAAAAACAGCCAAAAACCTATCGTTTGATGTACAAAACATCTCAGAAGGTTTAAGTAACAACGGTGAATCGATCTTCTACAAAAAGGTCGGTGATCAAATCCTAATCACATTCACAATGAAATTCCCTAACCCAGGATACACAGTTGGTGTAGAAAAAGTACTACTTAAGGATAATAAGATAACAATCTATCCACAAGTCGTAGCGCCAGGCCCAACAACTATAACTCTACAAGTCATAGCATACAAGACAGTAACACTTGCGCTAAATGCAGAAGAAACAGGCGACGGACCATTCGATATAAAAGTTATTGGTAATGAAAATAACAATATCGAGATTAACACAAGATAATTAAAATTTAGAGATATAAGCACTTCATCTTTAGTAGATGAGGTGCTTTTTCATGCGATTTTTTAAATTTATAAAATTTTTATGACATATTTAAGAAAAAATTAAGATTTATATATTATAATAGTCTTAAGAAGGGATGATTTTATGGATAATAAATCCAGAGCATATATAAATAAAAAGAGAAAGCTAAAAAGAAAAAGAAAGAGAAGAAGAATATTTTTCTTCGCTTTAATATTATTAATTATATCTTTCACATTAATTAAAAGAGCTAGACTTAGAAGCAATATAATTGAAAGCGCCAATAACACACTTAACTATTACTTAGAAAAAACTGGCATAAGTAGTCCGTATAAAGATATTAAGATGGATACGAACGAAAATTATAACGGCGTTGGGCAAGAAAAATTAAGTGGCGAAGGCTATTTCACAAAGTTCACAACAGTGGATGCGAATAAAAAGACCTATACCGAGTACAAGCAAAACATAGAGCCATGGAAAGATAATGAGTACTGGAACGGCTGTATGGAAGACTACGGCTGCGGCATCACCGCCATGTCCATAGTTTTGTCGGGCTACGGTCAAAGTCTTACGCCAGAAGATCTCCGCGAGAAGTACTACCCTCGCCTCGACTACACAAAACTTTCGAAGGAGCTAAAGAGTTATGGTGTAGATAATACAGACTTTTATTTCGACGCAAAATCTTTATCGAGTGAGAGCATCATTGAACATCTTAAAACGAATAGACCCATCATTGTATGTATATGGAATAAGCCGGAGGAAAATCGCTTTACGAGCAAGTCGCACTACATGGTTCTACTTGCTGCGACAGATGACGGCAAGGTCTATATCTCAAACCCTAATGGCGAAGAGAATAATTACAGAAGCTCTGGTTGGTACGATTTTGACGAGATAAGTCCATACTTAGCCAAAGTTATGTATATCACATCATACTAACATAAAACACCTTATCATGCGCGATAAGGTGTTTTTTGTAGTTTATTTGCTTTTAATTAATTGATACGCCCGTCTCTCGTCACCACTTTTTAGATGAATGATACCCGTATATATAAAGCCTAATTTATTAAGAAGATTTCGCATAATATTGTTATCTTCGTGCGTATCGATGCGGATGTTCTCTGTGCTAGCAAAAGCAAAATCTATAGCATCCTTAAGTAAGTTTCTTCCCTTGCCAAGGCTAGCAATTCTATGAATGACAGCGTAGGGCTCATCGTTAAGCCACGCGCCTTGAATTTCTTTATAAGTCTCTTCACCAGAAAAGCTAAGCATAAAGACCCCATATATCTCATCGGCGCACGCTACATATAGCTCGCCCCTATTAATATCATCTAAAAGTGTTTCTTCGTCTGGGTACTTGTCACTCCACTGATCGATATTGTCATCCGCACGCATCTTCATCTTTGCCGCCTCATATATCGGCATAATGCTAATAAGATCATTTTTATTTGCTCTTCTAATCATTAGACCACCTCTATGTAAGTAAAAAAGCAGCCAAACGGCTGCTTTTAATAAGTTTATCTAAATTACTTTAATGTAACCTTTGCTCCAACTTCTTCAAGTTTCTTCTTCATTTCGTCAGCTTCTGCCTTTGGTGCAGCTTCTTTGATTGTCTTAGGAGCTCCGTCAACTAAGTCCTTAGCGTCCTTTAAGCCTAAGCCAGTGATTTCTCTAACTACTTTGATAACTTTGATCTTTTCAGCGCCAGCTTCTTCAAGAACTACATCGAAATCTGATTTTTCTTCTGCTGCTGGAGCTGCTCCGCCTGCTGCTGGAGCTGCTGCAACTGCTACTGGAGCTGCTGCTGATACTCCGAATTCTTCTTCTAGTGCTTTAACTAGTTCTGATAATTCTAAAACTGTAAGTGATTTTACTTCTTCAATTAAATTTGTAACTTTTTCTGACATTATAAATACCTCCAAAAAATTTTTATTTATGCTTCTGCTGCTTTCTTTTCAGCAATTTGGTTAAGAGCTACAACTAAGCCCTTCATAGTTCCATTTAATACATTTGCAAAACCTTGGATTGGTCCATTTAAGCCGCCAAGTACTTTTGCGATAAGAACTTCCTTCGATGGTAGTTCTGATAATTGTTTTAATTGATTTACATCAAATATGTCTTTATCAACTAAACCGATTTTGATTTCAAGTTTGTCATTTTCTTTAGCAAACTTGTAAGCTACTTTTGCAGCTGAACTTGGATCGTCGTATGCAAATGCAACAGCATTTGTTCCTTCCAAGTACTCATCTAAGCCTTCAACGCCAAATTCGTGTAGAGCAAATCTAAGCATAGTGTTTTTGTAAACTTTATACTCAACATTGCTTTCTCTGCATTGCTTTCTTAAATCAGTAACATCTGCAACGTTTAATCCTTTATAGTCCATAAGAACTATGGATTCTGATTTTTCAAGTTTTTCTTTAATTTCTTGAACAACTTGTTTCTTTTGTTCTAAAACATGTTCTTTCACTATTTCACCTCCACTGGAAAAATAGGAACCTTAGCTTATTGCTAATCCCGTTTATAATCTATGTCAATAAAAAACCCTCTTATAGACATAAGGGGGTTGATACTGGCTTATCATATCCTCGGTAGGTAATTAAGCTTTACGCACCTACTGTCTACGGTTTATATATTCCTATTAAATTAACTCTGTTAACTAGTTTATTATATCAAAAGTTTTCTGAAAAGTCAATACTTTATTCAGTAATTTTTGAGCTATTTACTTTTACTCCAGGACCCATAGTCGAAGTAAGTGTAACAGATCTTAAATACTTTCCTTTTGCTGCAGCTGGTTTTGCTTTGATTATAGCTGACATGATAGCATTAAAGTTTTCTTGAAGCTTTTCTGGACCAAATGATACTTTACCTATTGGGCAGTGAATGATGTTTGCTTTGTCCAAACGATATTCAACTTTACCTGCTTTAATATCTTTGATAGCCTTTTCTAGTTCAAATGTAACTGTTCCTGACTTAGGGTTTGGCATTAAGCCCTTAGGACCTAGAACCTTACCTAGTCTACCGATAAGACCCATAGTATCTGGTGTAGCAACGATTACGTCGAAATCAAACCAGTTTTCTTTTTGGATCTTTTCAACCATGTCTTCTGCTCCAACATAGTCTGCGCCTGCTTCTCTAGCTTCTTCTTGTTTGTCTGCCTTAGCGATAACTAAAACTTTTTTAGTTTTACCTGTACCGTGTGGTAGAACTACTGCGCCTCTAACTTGTTGGTCAGCATATCTTGAGTCAACACCTAATCTGCAGTGTAGTTCAACAGTTTCATCAAATTTCGCCTTAGCTGTCTTAATAACAACGCCTATGGCTTCATCTGATTCGAAGTATTCATTTTTATCGAATTCTTTTAAACTGTCTTGGTATTTTTTACCTCTTTTTGCCATTTTCTAACCTCCTTGTGGTAATAACGAATTTTCTCCCACCTAATAAGTAGAATTATTCTTCTACTTCAACGCCCATACTTCTTGCAGTTCCAGCAACCATGCTCATAGCTGCTTCTACACTTGCTGCATTTAAGTCTGGCATCTTCATTTCTGCAATCTCCTTAACTTGATCTTTTGTAAGCTTAGCTACTTTCTTCTTGTTTGGTTCGCCTGAACCGCTTTGAATGTTAAGAGCTTTCTTGATCAATACTGGAGCTGGTGGTGTCTTTGTGATAAAAGTAAATGATCTGTCTTGATATACAGTTAAAACAACTGGTATGATTAGACCTACTTTATCTTGAGTCTTAGCATTGAACTCCTTTGTAAATTGCATAATATTTACGCCGTGTGGTCCAAGTGCAGTTCCTACCGGTGGTGCAGGTGTAGCTTTTCCAGCCGGTATTTGAAGTTTGACAATTGCGCTAACTTTTTTTGCCATATTCGCACCTCCTCGATTTTTGTGCTTTACGCACTTTTATATATTATCTTTATGATAATAGCTATTTTGTGATAGGGCTTACTTGATAGTATTCAAACTCTACAAGTGTGTCCCTACCAAACATATTAACAGAGCACTTTATAGTGCCAGCATCTTCATTAACTGTGTCAACTATCGCTTCGAAGCCCTTAAATGGTCCGTCTGTAACGGCTAGGTGATCTCCGTGTTTGTAGTTAACGTCCTTCTTAGTATCGTCTATGATGGACTTAGTGTGAACGCCTAAGTTATAAAGCTCTTTCTCTGTCAATGGTATAGGTTTTGATTGTGGTCCAACAAAACCTGTTACTCCTCTGGTATTTCTAACTAAATACCATGATTTATCGTTGATAATCATCTTGACTAGCACGTAGCTGGGGAATATCTTTCTGGATTTGATTTTTTTGACGCCATCCTTTTTTTCTACGTATTCTTCTGTAGGCACTTCAACTTTAAAAATACCGTCAGCTGTGCCACGATTAACTATCATCTTTTCAATTGTAGCTTTTACCTTATTTTCATATCCTGAATACGTATGGATTACATACCATTTGGCATCGGCTTCTCTATCTGATAAATCGATAGAATTAGCCTTGTTTTCATTTAAATCTAAATCGCTCATTACTATTTAATAATTTGTTTAAATATAGCGCCAATTCCCAAGTCGATAAGGTATACTAGTATAGCTACAGCCACACTAATTCCAATTACAACTAATGTGTAATTAACTAAATCTTTCTTGCTAGGCCAAATAACTTTTCTCATTTCAGCTTTAACGCCTTTTAAGAAATTACCTGTTTTACCTTTCTTTTCTACTTCTGCCATGTTATCAACTCCTAAAAATTATTTTGTTTCTTTATGTGCTGTGTGCTTCTTGCAGAACTTACAGTACTTTTGAAGTTCAATTCTTTCAGTAGTGTTCTTCTTATTCTTCTTAGTTGTGTAATTTCTTTGATTGCATTCTGTGCAAGCTAATACGACCTTTTCTCTCATTTATAAACACCTCCTACTCATATAATACTCTAAAAAGTATTATACAACTACCTATATATATTATCGTAGTTTCGTCAATTTGTCAAGCTTTTTTTAAATTATTTTGATATATTTTTTATATTATTTCCTTATTATATATAATTATATTATATATAATTATTTTTAGTTGTTTTATTTTTTTATAAATCTAAATCCTTCAATTTATCTAGTTCTGCTTCATCGATGCCGGATATTTTCATGTTATTAATCATATTGATCTTCTTAGAAATTCTTTTTTGTGTTCGTTTCGAATTTTCTATCTCTATAGCGAGCTCCCTTGAGCTAAGTCTCGAGGCGCCTCTTTGAAAGATAAGGCTTTGCTCGGCAAGGTCACTTGTCGCGACTCTTATCCTATAGCCATAAGGCATATTAGCTACTTCTCTTTCAATATATGAGTCGGCCGTGATATTTTCTTTAGTAAAAACTATCTCAAGGCCCTTTACTATTTTCTTTTCGCCCTGATTACCTTTAATCAGGTGGCCATCGTAGACAAGTATGATGCGCTCTTTATTGTAGCGCATGTACTCTTCTAGGATGTTCTCTAGCTCATCACGAGCGGCCTCTAGCGACTCTTCCTTTCTATCTCTCAAATGCTCCCATGAGTTGATGACGTTGTAGCCGTCAACGTAGAGTATTTGCCTAAGCTTTTTCTTTTTCATCCTTCTGTCTTAAAATTTCATACATGGCAATGGCTGCCGCATTTGATGCGTTTAATGAGTTTGTCTTGCCAAACATTGGTAGGCTAATTATAGCGTCGCAGTTCTTTTTAACAAGATCTGATAGTCCTTTGCCTTCTGATCCAACTACAAGTGCAACCGGGCCTAATAGATTTGCCTTTGTGTATTTTTGGCCATCCATATCAAGTCCGTATATCCATACGTTTCTCTCTTTAAGCTCTTTAATCGTTTGATTAAGATTAGTAACGCTGACAACTATCATGTTATCAACTGCTCCTGCTGAAGCTTTATAAACTGTTTCGTTAACCATAGCAGATCTTCTCTTTGGTATGATAACCGCGTGAACGCCAGCGCACTCAGCTGTTCTGATGATTGCGCCTAAGTTGTGAGTATCTTCAATGCCATCTAAAATTACAAAGAAAGGGTCCTCGCCTTTTTCTTCGGCAAGCTTAAAGCCATCTTCAAGCGTTTTATATTCAAAACCTGCTGTAAATGCGACAACACCTTGATGCACTTCGCCCTTTGCTAGTGAGTCAAGCTTTTCTCTCTCAACTCTTTGTACGACGATGCCATTTTCACTTGCAAGGCTTAAAATTCTGCCGATTGAGCCCTTTAGCTCTCCTTTTTGCACATACAATTTGTCGATGGCCCTACCATTCTTCAAAAGTTCCATAACGGGATTTCTTCCGTATATATATTGTTCTTCCAATTTAATCCTCCAAACATAGTTTAACTAGATCCAGTAGTCTAGTGTATTCTTTCTTCAAAAATAGATATGCAATGAGAGCTTCAAAGCCTGTTGACACCTTGTATGCACTGTTGTCTGTATTCTTTGGTGCCTTATGTGACTTATGGTTTCTGGCTCTTTTAAAGACATAAAGTTCGTCCTCGGTAAGATGGTCCTTGATTTTCTCAAAAGCATCTCTTTGTGCATAAGCGCTTACATACTTTGTCGATAGCTTTTGCAGCTCATGCGCCTTTAGCGGCTCTTTCGCGATGTAGTATCTAACGAAGAGCTCGTAGACAGCGTCGCCAATGTAGGCAAGCCTTATTGGGCTCATCTCATTAATTTCAGCATCACTGTAGTTAATACCGAAAAGCTCGGTTATATCTAGATCCTTTCCCATCTTTGTCCGTCTTTGCTATCTATAATCTTTATGCCCATGGCTAGTAAATCGTCCCTAATCTTGTCAGCCTTGGCATAATCTTTATTTGCTCTTGCTTCATTTCTCTCGTCTATCATCTTTTTAATCTTTTCTTCGTCTTCGCCAAGTGATTCTTCTTCATCGCCAGCTTTCATCACTGCTTCACTATCATCAAGGCCAAGAACTTTTAGTAAATCATTTAATTTATCTTCGATATATTTTGCGCTTTCATAATCATCGTCTTCAAGCTTATTAATTATCTTAACAATATTGAAAATGCATGTAAGTGCGTCAGCTGTATTAAAATCATCACTCATAGCGTCTATAAAACCAGCTACTTCATTGTCAACGTCTTTGACGATCTCATCTGAAGCTTTTTTGCCTGTATCTTTAATCGCTTCAAGTCTCTTAAGAGCGTTGTGTATCCTCTTAACCGAGTTTTTTGCTCCGTCCATGCCTTCTTTAGTAAAGTTCATTGGCTTTCTATAATGAGTTGACAAGATAAAAAATCTTACCGTATCCTTGTCATAATCGTCAAGCAAATCCTTAAGCAAAATGAAATTACCTAGTGATTTACTCATCTTTTTGCCATCAACATTAACCATGCCATTGTGTAGCCAATACTTTGCGAATGGCTTTCCTGTTAGAGCCTCACTTTGTTGAATTTCATTCTCATGATGAGGAAACTCTAGGTCGCTGCCGCCTGCATGTATATCAAGCGTATCTCCTAAGATTGCCCTACTCATAGCCGAGCACTCAATGTGCCAGCCAGGTCTACCTTCGGACCATGGTGATGCCCAGTGCGGTTCATTTGGCTTAGCTTTCTTCCATAGAGCAAAGTCCAAAGGGTTTTTCTTCTTTTCATTTATATCAACTCTTAAACCTGAGATAAGGTCGTCGATATTCTTCTTAGAAAGTTTTCCGTAGTCCTTCGCCTTAGTAGTGTCAAAGTAAACATCGCCATCTGACTCGTATGCAGCGCCCTTATCAACAAGCGCCTTGACAAAGTCTATGATCTCGTCCATATGTTCAGTCGCTCTTGGATTTATATTATCATAGTCATAAATACCAAGCCTACCCGCAACATCTTTGAAGCGCTCGATGTACTTTTCAGCCACTTCGTTCGAAGTGATACCGCTTTCGTTCGCTTTATTAATTATCTTATCGTCTACGTCAGTGAAGTTAAAAACATACTTTACGTCGTAGCCCATGAATATCAAAAATCTTCTAACTGTATCAAATACAACTAAAGGTCTGGCATTGCCTACATGTATGTCATTATAAACAGTAGGACCACAACAATAAAAGTTCACCTTAGTATCGTTTATAGGTCTGAACTCTTCTACTAATCCTGATAATGTGTTGTGTAATTTAATCATAATTGCCTCCTTATATAATAATATAGATATTTTATCATATAAATGGCTTTTAGTCAATGACTTCGGTAGCATTAAGAGTGAGTAGCTTACGCGATGTTTATGGCCTTTGCGATATAAAATAATATACTTTGGGTAAAAATTATTATAAATATATAAGGGGGTGTTATACTTGGCTAAGCAATATACAAAAAATTTAATTAAAAGAGAGTTTTTACTATTAGCAGAAGAGAAAAGCTTAAAAAATATAACTATAGCTGAACTCGCTGATAGATGTGAAATCAACAGAAACACTTTCTACTACCATTATGAAGACATATATATGCTCATAAAAGAGATACTTAACGATGAACTCGCTAAGGTTGATGAAGAGTTCAACTACACGAACTCGTGGGAGAATAGCCTTTTACAAGCAGTTAGCTTTATATTGAATAATAAAAAGGCAACGCTAAATATTTTTAAGTCCATTGACAAAGTTGAGCTTGATAATTACCTATTCAAAGTTTGTGAATCGGTAATGAGTAAATATGTAGAGAATGAAGTAAAGACTAAAAACATTAATGCTAAGGATGCAGATAAAGAGCTCATAATAGACTTTTATAGAGCAGCTCTAGTTGGTCTACTCGATAAGTGGATACAAGACGGGATGAAAGAGTCACCTGAATACATTATCACTAGGATAGGTTCTCTTTTTGATGGCAACATAGAAAGGTCTTTAAGAATAAGTGAAAATTTAGACAAATAAAATAAATTGTTTAAAAAATGCGTAAAGATATATTAAAATACAAAATTTACACATTTTTTTATTTTATATAAACCTTAGTCAAAAGCAATCAATAGGTCAAAGCTTAGTCATCAAATGCCGTTTAACCAGTGATTTACACATTTATACAGGGTATAATATTAATACAAGAAAAATAAAAGTATTAAATGGAGGTAAAATTATGGAAATTAAAACTTTTGACGAAAGACTTAAACTTGGTAACGGTGACTACGACAGACTAGTCAACTCAAGAAAACCAAAGGGAATTGAAAACAAGAGGGCTTATATTGTAGGCACAGGAATTGCAGGACTAAGTGCTGCCGGATTTTTAATTAAAGATGCTAAGATGGATCCATCTAAGATTACTTTCTTAGAAAAGGATGACATCGCAGGCGGCGCTCTTGATGGTAAAGTAATTAATGAGCTTGGTTATGTAGCAAGAGGCGGACGTGAAACTGGTCATCACTTCGAGTGCTTGTGGGACTTATTTAGTGTAGTTCCTTCAAGAGAAGATCCAAATATGTCCGTACTTGACGACTTATACTACACAAACCTTGATGACCCTAACTACAGTAACTGCAGAATTACAAAAAATCAAGGTGAAAGATATGATAACGCTAAATTTAATTTATCAAAAGACGTTATAAAAGAGATACTACATTTAGTTGCAACACCAGATAAGGAGCTAGAAGGAGTTTCTGTTGAAGAAGTTTTCTCTGAAGAATTCTTAGAAAGCGATTTCTGGACTTACTATAGAACAATGTTTGCTTTCGAAAATTGGCATTCAGTACTAGAATTAAAATTATATGTGAACAGATTTATACATCACGTAGGAGGACTTCCTGATTTATCTGCACTACAATTCACAAGATATGACCAATATGAATCGCTAGTTGTCCCTCTAATGAAGTGGCTTAAAGATAAAGGAGTTAAAACAGAATACAACTATAACGTTATCGATGTATACTTTGAAATTAGTGATACAAAGAAAGTGGCTAAGAAGATAGTTGCAGTTGACACTAAAACTGGCGAAGACAAATCTATAAACCTTAACGAAGACGATTTACTATTCATTACAACTGGATCTATAGTTGAAGCATCTGTTTATGGTAGCAACGATACACCTGCTATAAAAGAAGAAAATACAAAAGAAAGCTTTAGACTATGGAAAAATATTGCTAAGAAGTCAGATGACTTTGGTAAGCCAGAAGTATTTGCTTCAGATGTTGACAAAACTAACTGGGAATCAGCAACTGTAACTGTTAAGAGTAAAGAGATAGCAAAATACATTGAAAATATCACTAAGAGAAGCCCATATACAGGTAAAGTTGTTACTGGCGGTATCGTTACTTGTCTTGACTCAAGCTGGCTAATGAGCTGGACTATCAACAGGCAAGGCCAATACATCGGTCAACCTGAAGATGAAATTGCAGTTTGGGTTTACTCGTTATTTACTGATAAAGAAGGCGACTACATCAAAAAGACTATGCACGAATGCACTGGTGAAGAAATAGCTAAAGAGTGGTTATACCACATAGGCGTTCCTGTTAGTGATATTGATAGACTTGCTAAAGAAACAAAAACCATCCCAGTATTTATGCCATATATCACAGCACAATTCATGCCAAGAAGCTTTGGTGACAGACCTTATGTAGTTCCAAAGAACGCAGTTAACTTTGCCTTCCTTGGTCAATTCGTGGAAACACTTGACAATCCTGGTCGTGACACAGTATTTACTACTGAATACTCAGGTAGATGCGCTATGGAAGCTGTTTATGTACTAACAGGCGTTGAAAAGAAAGTTCCCGAAGTGTTCGCTTCAAGATATGACGTAAGATATATGCTTGCCGCTGTAAGCGCACTAAACGATGGAGAAAAACCAGATATTGATGTGCCATTTACTAAGAAAATGCTAGCTAAGAAACTTATCAATGGCACCGAAGTAGAAGAAATGCTTAAAGAATGCAATCTTATATAGTCTGCGCTCATAAGAAGAGCTGCGAAATATTTCGCAGCTCTTCTTTTTATGCGTTGCTATTTTATTTTTTCTCACTAACTACCTTAGTTAAAAGGTATCTCTCCTTGCCAATGGTCTTCTTGCCATACTCAATCGCTCCTGTCGGGCACTTCGCGATGCATGATGCGCAGTGAGTGCACTTGCCGTTCCAAACTGGGTAGCCGTCCTTGTAAGTAATGTTATTTAAAACGCAATTCTTAGCACATAGGCCGCAGTTAATACACTTATCAGTATAATAAAATTTCTTGTCGCTCACTATAAACTTAAAGAAAATTTTATTGACAAGGCTCGATTGAACTTTGCCTGCAAAGCCGCTCTTTACTTCTGGGAAATTCTTACCCTCCTTGATAATGGCAGCCGCTTTAGTAATTATATCATTTGCTTCATCGATAAGCTTTCTATTGTGTTCATCTGAATCTAAATTGAATAGCATCAAATAATTTTCTGGCATCTTTATTCCATAAAGGCCTTTGAACTTTAGTCCAAGCTTTTTAGTATTTTCTCTAATGTATTTTTCTGCGTTGCCGCATGAGTCACCATAGTTTAAGATTACGTAGATCTCTCTCGATCCAGTAAAGGTACAGCCCAATAAGTACTCTGACAAAAATCTTGGCACGCGCCAGCTATATGTAGGTGCGACTAAGACGAAGGGCTTTTCTGAGTGAAAAAGTCCCTTCTTGCCGCTCTTTATATAAGTGAATAAATCAAGCGCTTCATCAGCCAAATCCTCGGCTAGTTTTTTCGCTATGTATTCACTATTACCTGTTCCTGAAAAATATAGTATCATACTTACTCCTATCTTTTACTTATTTATCCTTGTGATTAATTTTGACTAATATTATCAGCTTGTAAAAATTTTAAAACATCTTCATAAATTATTTCTTTATCTTTTTCATTAAGTATTTCATGTCTCTTTCCTTTATACAGCTTGACTCTAATATTTTTATATCCAAGTCGTCTTAAAAACTTCTCTAAATCATTAAACTTTTCTTTGCCTTGAATAACAGGATCATCCTCGCCTGCTATTAAAAAGATAGGGAGATTTTTATTCTTTGGCTGCCAATTTCTAGGCTCATAGGCTGTTTTTAAGAGTTTAAATAGATTCAAAAAACCATTCGTAGTAAAAGTAAAGCCGCAAAGCGGATCTTGCTTATATGCCTCTACCGTGTCTGGATTAGCGCAAACCCAATCTGCTGCTCCGTCAAAGCCTTTGCTGTAAGTGCCAAGAGACAAAGCGTTCAAAAATCTATTTGGCTTATATTTGCCATAAAAAATACTGCAGATTTTCGCCAAAGACATAGCAAGGCCTGCAAATTTATTTTCTGTCGGCGGCCCACAAAGAACTATGCGGTCAATATGCTCTTCATAGTCTTTTAAATAATTTCTCGAAACAAGCGTTCCCATGCTGTGACTAAATATAGATATTTTTAGTGAAGGATATTTATTTTCTAAATGCTCTGTAATTTGAAAAACGTCATCAACAATGACAGAGCTATCATCTGTGTAAAAATACCCTAAGTGAGACGGATCCTTCACGCTCGCTCCATGGCCTCTATGATCATGAATTGCGCAGATGTATCCATGCTCAGCTAAGTAATTCATAAAATCGTAATAACGCTCTTTATGCTCTGACATTCCATGAACTAGCTGAACGATGCCAATAGGCTGTCCTTTTGGCTCGACTATTGCTAGCTCAAGCTCTAAGCCATCTCGTTTTGATTTAATTTTCTCAATTATCATAAATATCACCTATAAAACATTTTACTCTCTTACTAATAAGGCTAGGGCTTCGGCGTGGCTTGTCCTAGGGAAGTTATCAAACATTTCCACTAGTTTTATCTTGTAGCCTGCCTCAATAAATTCTTTCAAGTCGTTTACATGTGTTTTTGGGTTACATGAGACGTAAATTATCTTTTCCGCCTTATAATCGATTAGCTTCTTTAAGGCTTTTGGATGAACTCCTTCGCGCGGCGGATCTATGACGATGGCATCTGGTCTTTCCTCTACCTCGTCTATAACTTTTAAAACGTCTCCATTAATTACTTCTACATTATCTATGCCATTTAACTCGCATGTTTGGCGCGCCTTTCTCGATGCTTCTTCAACTATTTCTATCGAATAAACTTTTTTCGCCTTCTTCGCAAGTATCTGAGCTATGGTTCCTGTGCCTGAGTATAAGTCAAATAGCACGTCAAGATTTTCTTCACCTAAAAGTTCTTGTATACGTCCATACATTCTCTCAGCTGCTCTTGAATTAGTTTGGAAGAAGGAGAATGGTCCTATCTTGAACTTTAGCCCAAGAAGCTCTTCGTCTATATCTTCTTTACCATAAACAAGAATTAATTCATCCGCTTGAACCACGTCTGATACGCTGTCATTTTTTGTATGGTAAATGGATTTTACTTCACCATCTAATTTTAGCTCAAGAAGCATTTTTATAAAGTCATCTTGTTCTTCATAGTCTGATGTCGTTACTAAGTTGATTAAAATCTCTTTAGTGAAGTAGGCTTTTCTAATTACTAGGTGCCTTAGAGTGCCCTCATGTAGCTTCTTATGATAATAATTAATGCCCTTTGCCTTGAAGTACTCAAGTACCGCTACTCTTATTTTTGTAAAATCGCTATGGACTATATTGCAATCGTCTGTTTCTACTACTTCGTAAAAGAGTTTCTTCTTGTGTAGACCAAGGCTTAAGGTCCTTTCTTCGTCGCCTCTGTCAGAAAAAGTATACTCCATTTTATTTCTATAGCCTTCTATTTCTAGTGATGGATGAAAAATCATTTCCCCATCAAATACTTCACTATATAATTTTGCGAGCATAGCCTTTTTTATCTTAGTCTCATCCTCGTAATGAAGTGTTTGATAAAGGCAGCCGCCACAGTCCTTATAATGAGCGCATGGAGAGCCGTTCTCAATAGGACTATCATCAAGCCTTTCTATAACGTCACAATAATAAACGCCGTTTTTCTTTCTCTTCGTTCTTATACGAAGCTTGCGTCCCTTTATCTCGTTTTTCACTACATATTTTTTATCTTCATAAAAAGCAAAAGCAAGGTTTGGATACTCTTGCTCTTGCATAATTAATTCTAATTCTTCTCTTTTATTTCTCAAGTTCTTTCACCATAAAATCTATAAGTTTCTTTGCTGGGTCGTCCTTATAATTTTGCTCCAAACTTCTAAGGATGTTGCCCCTAACAGCTTCGTTGTTCATAAAGGTGTTAAGTGCTTCGACCTCGCGATAAGTCTTTGATGAAGCAAGTATAAGCTGATGATTTGTTAAAAATTCAACATTTCTTGCCTCTTGTCCTTGAATCGGATCGACAACTATCATCGGTAAGCCTTTTGCGATGCACTCACTTGTAGTAAGTCCGCCTGGCTTTGTAACTATGATGTCTGCTGCACTGTAGTACTCTTCGATGTTTGATACGAAGCCCACTATCTTTATAGGATGTTTTAAAGACATCTTCTCAATTTTCTTTAGAAGCGTCTTTCTCTTTCCTAAAAAGACTACCACTTGAAAATCGTTTGGCAGCTTGTCTATCCTCTTAAGCGCCTTGTCAACTCTTACGTGACTCATCGAGCCACTCATTAGTAAGACTGTTTCTTTGTTCTCATCAAGTCCAAGCTTCTTTCGCATCTCTTTTTTGTCAAGATGCTCGAAAAACTTCTTGTGTATAGGTATGCCAAAGTGAAGAGCCTTTCTTAGTGGGATCTCTTTTCTTTGCATTTGTATCTCAAGGTCCTCATGAGGCGTAACTAAGTAATGAAGTCCAATACTGTCCTCCCAGAACGGATGTACAGTAAAATCAGTAATTATCCCAACAGTCAGTCCATCATAAAAACCATCTTCAACTATATCACTAAGAAGGTTGCCTGCAAAAACGTGTGTAGCTATGATGGCGTCAGGCTGAAACTCGTCTATGAATTTCTTTATCTCTACCGCTAGCATCTTTTGTGCTATCTTACGCGGCTGAGCACCGTTTGATTCTTGTATCTTTTTATCTGCTGAATCATAGCTTGCTCCATAAAGACTTGGGAAATAGTTTATGCTCATATTGTAAAAACCATTGGCAAAGTCTTTAAGCCAATCGCCATTGATCTGGCAAATGTCTACGATATGGCTTTCTATGCCGCGGCTTTTAAGTTCATTATCTAAACTTTTTGCTACTGAATTGTGTCCTTCACCTGCAGTAGCTGTCAAAATAATAGTTTTCAAATCATTCTCCTTAATCTATATACCTAACATCAATCTTGCTACGGCAAAGTAAACAAGAAGTGATGTTGCGTCTACTATAGTCGTGATTAGTGGCGACGCCATGATGGCTGGGTCAAGTTTAACTTTCTTCGCGCCAATTGGAAGAAGTCCGCCGACTATTTTAGCAAGCATAACTGTAAACATAACTGAGATGGATACAGTTACGGCTATCTTTGGATCTTGCTCTGGATGAAGTAGTCTTATACGTCCAAAGTTAACTATCGCTAAAACTACGCCAACCATGATTGATACTTGAAATTCTTTCCATAAGACTTTAAATGCGTCTTTTGGCTCTATCTCGCCAACTGCAAGTCCACGAATTACTAGTGTAGCACTTTGGCTACCAGCGTTACCGCCTGTGTCCATAAGCATCGGAATAAAGATTAGTAGGGCTGGTATCGCCGCTATATAGTCTTCGAAGCGTTGTAAAATTGAACCTGTTAATGTCGCTGAGACCATTAAGAACAGTAACCACGCTATCCTGTGTTTTGCTAGTGTAATGGCTGGTGTATCTAAGTACTCTTCTTCGGATGGACTTAAGGCAGCCATCTTTTGGAAGTCTTCTGTTGCTTCTTGTTCGATGATGTCGATAACGTCGTCAACTGTGATGATACCGACGATTCTTTCTTCGTTATCAACAACGGGTACGGCAACGAAGTCATACTTTTGTATTACACCTGCGACTACTTCTTGGTCTTCATAAACATTGACATAAACAACACCTGTGTTCATTATATCTCCGATTACTGTATTGTCATCCGCAATTACCAACTCTCTTAATGATACAATTCCTTCTAGCTTTCTATTGTCATCTACTACATATATAGTATAGATTGTCTCTCTTTGTAGGCCGACTTTTTTAAGCCTTTCCATGGCCTCTTTAACTGTTAATGTCTTCTTAACCGAGCAGTACTCGATGGTCATTATGCTTCCAGCTGATTCCTCTGGATAGTTTAAGAACTGATTTATTAAATTTCTTTCACTCGGACTGGACTTTTCAAGTATCTTGTCAACGATATTAGCTGGCATCTCTTCAAGCATGTCAATCTTATCATCGAAGAAGATCTCTTTAAGGATGTACTCTACGTCCGAATCAGTACTTGTCGCTATGATGTCTTGTTGCTGCTCGCTATCGAAGTATGTAAATACATCTACAGCTTGATCTTTAGGAAGGAGTCTGAAGATAACTGTTGCATCAGTTACCTCCAACTCATCCAAAATTTCTGCTACATCGGCGGCATTCATATTCGAGAGCTTTTCAATCAGGGCTTTCGGCTTCTTTCCTTTGTATAAGTCTAATATTTCAATTTTGTCTTGTTCAAGCTCTGCTTCTCTTCTGTCATTTTCCATGATGAATACCCCCTTTTATAGTATTTTATAAATATTAGTTGTAGATTTGATCAGCTGTAAAGCCGTTTCCTAATCTAATGTAGAATCTTAATAATTCTTCTAGTGCATATGCTGGAACTGGTCCAACTAGTTCTGATGACTTAACTGTAACGCCATAGCTTTCTGCTTCGCTCTTGATAGTTTCAAAAACTCTATGAATAGGTGTTAATTCATAATTAACTAAGTTCATAGATACTTGAGTGCATTTTTGATCTTCGATTGGTAAAGCAATTGCTCTTACAGCTGTGTATCCACCAGTCTTTGCTCTAACTGATCTCATAACAGCTTTAGCGATATCCATATCTTCAGTATTTAGATAAACGTTAAAAGCGATTAGCGGGAATCTAGTTCCTGTAACTGTTGCTCCAAGCTTTGCGTTGAATTTTCTTTCGCCTTCGTCTGGAGTCCAGTTTTCAGCATCTTTAAGTCTTTCTTCAAGGCTTTCGTATTCGCCTTTTCTTAGCTTAACTAGTGATTTTCTGTCTTCTCTAGTAGCTGAGTCTTCATAGTAGAATACTGGAACGCCCTTTGAGCCAACATATTTGCCAAATTCATGAACTACTTCGTTCATTTCATCAGTACTCATGTCCTTAACAGGTACCCAAGCTGCAACGTCAACCGCACCTTGTCTAGGGTGTGAGCCGTGTTGAGTAGTCATGTCGATTCTTTCAAATGCAACGTCAACAAGTCTCTTAGCTGCTTCTAAAGTGTCTTCAACACTTCCTTTGAATGTGAATACACTTCTGTTGTGGTCACCGTCATAGTTAAGGTCAACCATAGTAACCTTGTTGTCCTTAAGAACTGCCGCCTTAATTTCTTCAATTGTATCAATATTTCTACCTTCAGAAACATTGATTTCTGCCATAATAGTCTTCATATTTACCTCCTAATACAAAACATTTGCGTATACTTTTATCTCGCTATCGGTGAAAAATCTAAAGTCTGCACCATCTTCATTTAGTCTGTATGCAATCTTAACGTCTTCACCTAGCAAGCACTGCTTTTGATACTTTATCTTTAAATCCTTAATTCTCTTATCACATAATTTTGATACTTCTTCGACATAGACCCCGTTATTGACATGCTTGTAGCCGTCAATGTAAGCCTCTTTAATCACAAAGTCAGTTATATTGTCACTGCCCTCGTAATAAGCGTCACCAATATCTTCTTCATCGAAGATCTTAATTAAATTCTCTCCAAAATCGTCTGCTCTAACAGGTCTTAAGGTCTTTTTGTCAACGTAGATGACCTCAACAGTCCCCTTGAATAGCATCAAATCATTTGCTTTAACAATGAATTGTCTATAAGAAAAAAATCTATCTACCTTAGTAGGCGTTGTATATATAGAAATATTTTCATAATCGGCATCATAGAAAGCATCTGTAAAATGCATATTCCACCTATATATCATCCAAGCAACTTTATCATCGCTGTAGCCATGCTTATATAGCTGCTCAAAACATGAGTCCCCCATCAAGAGAAATAGTTTTCTTATATCTTTTTCTTTGAAGGAAGCATCTTTTCTATATATTTCCATATTATCTCCTTATGTAAAGCCCTTATAAAAGGGCTCTTAATTACGCATTTAAAGCTGCCATCAAGTGTTCTAGGTCTAGGCCGTGTACTTGGCATGCTTCTTCAATTGATTCCATTTGGCTAGAAGGGCAACCAACGCATCCCATACCGTGTTCCATAAGGATGTATGCTGCTTCTGGCTTTTCTCTTAATAGATCACCTATTAACATATCTTTTGTTATTTCCATAATATCACCTCTCTTTTTATATACCCAAATCGGTTTAAATTATTTATTATTTATTTTCTAATTTATCAGCAACTTCATCTGCTATTTGACGAAGCATCATGTAATCATCTTTGCTTGGAGCACTCTTTGTTTCAACTGTAGTCTCAACTATATCCATAGCTGATGCGTCTCTAAACTCCTTAAGTGCCTTAAGTGCGCCGCCTGACCAGCTGTATGAGCCAAAGACAGCCACTACTCTGTTTTGTAATTTGTTCATCTTAAGAACATTGACAAGGTCACTCATAAGTGGGAATAAGTCGTTATTGTATGTGCATGAGCCAAGTATAAGAGCTTTGTACTCCCAAATTTCATTTAAGATGTAGGACTTGTGAGTCTTTGACACGTCGAACATCTTTATGTTCTTAACGCCTCTTTCAGCAAGTCTTCTTGCTATAGCCTCAGCCATCATCTCAGTGTTGCCATACATTGTTCCATAAACAATAACTGCACCGTCCTGTGTCTCTTGCTTAGACCATTTGTCATAGCATTCTATAATCTTATCTGGATTTTCTCTCCAAACTGGTCCATGAACAGGACAAACCATGTTTATCTTAAAGCCTTCAAGCTTCTTAAGTGCAGCTTGGACTTGTTTTGAGAACTTTCCTACTATGTTTGAATAGTAGCGTCTTGTCTCAGACTTGTATAAATCCCAGTTTATTTCGTCATCAAAGATAGTTCCGTCAAGTGCGCCAAAGCCGCCGAATGCGTCTTGCGAGAATAGTATGCCGGACTTTTCTTCGTAGCTAACCATTGATTCTGGCCAATGCACCATAGGTGTCTTGACAAATTTAAGTGATACTTCGCCCAAGTCAAGAGTATCGAAGTCATCAACAAGGACTAGATTGTCCTTAACATCGTAGAAGTTTTCAAGAAGCTCAAATGTTTTCTTGTTGCCTACTAGTTTAACATTTGGATATAGATCGATAATCGTTTCAATAGCACCAGAGTGGTCTGGCTCCATGTGATGTATAACTAAGTAGTCAAGATCTCTTCCTTCAAGTACTTCTTTTAACTTTGTCACAAAGTCATCCACCTTTGTTATCTTTACTGTGTCAAGTAAGGCAGTCTTTGTTGACTTGATTACATATGAGTTGTATGAAACGCCTCTTTCAAGTGGCCATTGATTCTCAAATAGTTGAGTTTGTCTGTCATTAACTCCGATGTAATACAAAAAATCATTTATCTTTACTGATAACGTGTTCATTAATATCACCCCAATTCATTATATAATAAAGGAAAGAATATTTCAAGCACTTTATAGTCAATATACTTGAAAAAACTATGGCTTCGTTATATAATATTGATATGAATTTTAAAAGAAATGTTGTGATTAAATGAATAAAGTATTAGGTATCATAGGTGGGCTTGGTCCAGCTGCTTCGGTCTACTTTCAAAATCTTCTTGTCAATATGACTAAAGCCGATTTAGATCAAGATCACTTAGACTACATCGTAACGAGCAGAGCATCAACTCCAGATAGAACGCTTTTCCTAACAGGCAAGAGCGATGAGAGTCCTCTGCCTTACTTAATTGAGGACGCAAAAAAGCTTCAAGATGCCGGCGCAAATGTCATTTGCATGGTGTGCAACACAAGTTACTACTTCTTCGATGAAGTCGCTTCATCTGTTGATGCGCACTTTGTTAATATGCTTGAAGAGTCAGTGAAGCTTGCCATAAGTAAAGGCAAAAAGTGCATCGGCCTTATGACTACAACCGGCACTATGAAGACTGAGCTCTATCCCAAAACTTGTGAAAAGCATGGCATAGACTACGTTGTCTTAGATGAGGCTTGGCAAGAAAAAATTATGGAGATAATATATGGCGAGATAAAAGCTGGCAAAGAATGCGATATGGATCTCTTCCACTCAATCATTGACGAATACAAAAGGTGCGGCTGTGACTGCGTTCTGCTTGGCTGCACAGAGCTTTCTACCATATATATAGACAAAGGCTTCGACAAAGACTTCTTTATAGACTCATCGACTGCTCTTGCAAAAAAATGCCTTGAACTATGCGGAAAAGAAATAAAAGAAGGATACTAATATGTTAGTAAAAGATATTATAAATGGACTTGAAATTATTAATGAAAGTCATGATATAGACGGCGTAGAGATTGATGACATCGTCTACAATAGTAAGTATGCGCGCAAAGGCACTGTCTTCGTTGCGCTTAGAGGCGCTCTTAGTGATGGCCACAAATACATTAGGGATGCATATGATAAGGGCGTTCGCGTCTTTATCGTAGAAGACGATAGCATGGTCCACGCTTATGGTGATGCTGCTTTTATAAAAGTAGCTGACACAAGAAAGGCACTTGCCATCATCTCAAGAAATTTTTTTAATAAGCCTGATGAAGATATAAAGATGATTGCAATCACTGGAACTAAGGGCAAAACTACTACAGCAAACATCATATACGAAGCGCTTAAAAAGATGGGCGCAAGACCTGGCATCATCGGAACCAATGGTGTTTTTTACGCTGATAAAGATGAAGCTGTTGATAATACTACGCCTGAGAGCTACGAAGTATACAGAATACTGAACAATATGCGTGAAGCGAAGATCACTCACTGCGTTTTGGAGGCTTCGTCCATTGGCCTTAAGATGAAAAGATTATTTGGCATTACTTTTGATATAGGCGTCTTTACAAATATTTCCAAGGACCACATAGGCGGCATCGAGCATCCAGACTTTGATGATTATTTCCATAGCAAGATGCTTTTGAAAGATATTTCCAAAAAATTTATTTATAATAAAGACGATGAAAAACTTAGAGAGACTATAAAAAACGCAATTACTTTTTCAATAAACGAAGAAAGTGATTATAAAGCTGAAAATATAATTATTTCTGACGATATATTTAAAATACAAAGCGATTTTGATATAAATGGCAAGAGCTTTGAGGTAAAGAGCATATCTGAATACGATATATATAATTATCTTGCAGCCATCAGCGTTATGAAAGAGCTTGGATATGGCTGGGACGAAATCATTAGCGCGGTTAAAAATATTTCCATTCGTGGCCGCTTTGAAGAGATTAATGTTTCTGATAGGCTCTACATTATTGACTACGCTCACAATTACATCTCTTTAAAATCAATTCTTGAGACTTTGAAACATTTTAAGAAAAATAAAATAATTACTGTTTTTGGCTCTGTCGGTGGAAGAAGTGAAAAAAGACGTGAAGAACTTGCTGAAGTAAGCGATGCGCTCGCTGACATAAGCATAGTCACATCTGACAATCCAAATTTTGAAGATCCAGCGAAGATCTGTAATGAGATTGCTTCCTTTATCAAAGGAGTTCACTATACTGAGCCTGATAGAGCTAAGGCGATTGACCTAAGTTACGAAATTTCTAAAATAGGCGACATCATTGTCGTTGCTGGCAAGGGTCATGAAACTTATCAGCTTATTAAGGGAGAAAAGGTCCACTACTCTGACAAGGAGTGCATTTTGAACTTAAAGGAGGCGCATAATGAGTAAAATAAAAAGATACGTCGCAAAGCTATTACTGATAGTCATAGCTTTTACGCAAACGAGTTTTGCAAGCACGCTAGAAGTAAAAAATGCACGCAGCTACATTCTATACAATATGGAGACGGACAGCATCATAGCAAGCTCCAATAACATTAACGAAGCTGTGCCTATAGCGTCGGTTTCGAAGCTTATGACTTTCTACATTGCCTTGAATAAAATTAAAGATGGCGATATAAATTTGGACGATGAAGTCGTGATAAAAAAAGAAGACTGCTACCCAACTGGCAATAGACTCGGCATTAAAGAAGGCGAAAGCTATTCACTAAAGAGGCTCATAGAGATAATGATGACAAACTCGTGTAACGATGTTACCGCTGCAATTGCTAGGCACATAGCCGGAAGCGAAGCAGCTTTTGTTACTATGATGAACGAAGAAGCGAAGTCGCTTGGATATAAAAGTGCAATTTTTTATAATGCACATGGCTTGCCACGCCTGCCTGACCTTAAACAAAACTCGATGAGTACAGTGGATATTTTGGATCTTGCAAAAAAAATAATTACTGAGCACCCTAATTATGTAGACTTCACTATGACAGTAGCAATTGATTATCCAGAAAAAAACTATCACGAAGAAAATACTAACCCACTCTTTGGTAGAGAGGGCGTGACTGGATTAAAAACTGGTACAACGCGTGCAGCTGGTAACTGTTTTGTGTGCACTTTCCACACTATTGGAGATGGAACAACAACTTTGGATAATGCCTTTATATCAGTATTATTAGGTACGAAGAATTCAAAAGCAAGAGAAGAAAATTCTGCAGCACTTGTTGATTACGCTACAGAAAACTACTCTAAAAAGATATTATTATCAAAGAAAAACAATAAAAAAACCATTGAAAATTTGGATAGTTATAAAGAAGAAAAACTAGAGATAGAAAGCGAAAAGGAATTTACGAAGTCGCTTAAAAATGATATAAATACCGAGACAAAATTAATTATGAATAAAGATTTAAATTACGACCACATCAAAAAGGGCGACACCGTTGGCGAATATAAAGTCTACATCGATGGTGAAGAAGTCTTCAAAACAGATGCCATCGCCATGAACAGCTTAACAAAGAAGACCATCTTCGATAGAATATATGAGTTCTTTATGAACGTATGGAGCTTTGAAAAGCTAAGTACAGCTGAATAATATTTGTATAAAGATAAATTAAGGTAGCTAACAAATTGCTAGCTACCTTTTTTGTGCCAATAGATTTATAAGTATGCCTAATAATGATCCTATAAAATTTAATATTATATCGTCTACATCAAAAAATCCAATTTTGAATAATAATTGTATGCACTCAATTGAAAGTATTACAGATATACAAATGACTAAAGTCTTAAATACATTTTTTGGGTTCTTATTCGAAATAAAAAATCCTAAGGGTATAAAGACTAGAATGTTTGCAATAATGTTTTTAAAAGCATAAGGCTCTGTAATATTTCTTAGGTATGGAGATATGCTTCTAAATGGAATTAAATTTATATTTCTTAAACCATCTTTTTCATTTTCAATTATGCTATTATGTAAGGATATGATTCTTTCAAAACTGCCATCGAATTTTAAAACGACAAAGAGAATCAAAAAAGCAATATAGATATAAAATAATATTTTTATTAATTTTTTATTTTTCATTTCTTAGGCTCCTAATATTTTAAAGGGGAAAGAAAATCTCTTCCCCCCCCCTTTAATCATATTCTTAAAAAATTATTTATTATCAAAGTTTTGTGTTACCTTTGCATCTTTTAAGTCTATCATACCATTGTCATACAAGTGGCATGCGCAGAAGTGTTCAGGTTTTAACTCCTTAAGTTCAGGTTCAACTTTGTGGCAGATGTCCATAGCATATCTACATCTGTTAACAAATTTACATCCTGGTGGAGTGTTGATTGGTGAAGGTACTTCTCCTTCAAGCTTGATTCTGTTCTTTGCTGATCCTGCATGTGGGTCTGGTACTGGTATAGCACTCATCAAAGCTTGTGTATATGGATGAAGTGATGCTTCATAAATTTGTGAGCTTTCTGCAAGTTCAACGATTGATCCAAGGTACATTACTGCGATTCTGTCAGAAATGTGCTTAACCATGGATAAGTCGTGTGAGATAAACATGTATGTTAGGCCAAGTTCGTCTTGAAGCTTGTTTAGTAGGTTAACGATTTGCGCTTGGATAGATACGTCTAGAGCTGAGATAGGTTCGTCGCAGACAATAAATGATGGTTCTACAGCAAGTGATCTTGCTATACCAACTCTTTGTCTTTGTCCACCTGAAAGCTCATGTGGATATCTAAGAGCATGTTCCTTGTTTAGACCTACCTTGTCAAGCAATTCATTTATCTTAGCTTGTCTTTCTTCATGACTATAGTTGAAGTGAACATCCATACCTTCAGCAATGATGTCACCAACTGTGATTCTTGGGTCAAGTGATGCATATGGGTCTTGGAAGATGTATTGAGCATTCTTCTTGAAGTCAATAGCTTCCTTGCCTCTTAGTGAGTGAATGTCTTTACCGTTAAATAAAGCTTGTCCTTTAGTAGCTCTGTACATACCAAGAACTGTTCTACCGCAAGTTGTCTTACCGCAACCTGATTCGCCTACAACGCCGAATGTTTCGCCCTTGTAGATGTCAAAGCTAACATTATCAACAGCTTTAAGAGTTTTACCCTTACCAACATTGAAGTGTTTACTTAAGTTTTTAACTTCTATAAGTTTTTCAGTAAATTTAGCCATTAATATGCTCCTCCTCTCATTGCATCCCAGTCAATATCTCCAGCTAATTCATGTTCTAGCCAGCACCAGTTGTGGTGTGTAGGAGATAGTTCAGTCTTAGGAGGGTGTACCTTTTTACAGATTTCCATCGCTCTAGAGCATCTAGCTGCAAATGGGCATCCTGGTAATGGTAATAATAGGTCTGGTGGTGTACCGCCTAAAGCTCTAAGCTCAACGTCTTTTGCGTGAACCTTTGGAATAGAGTTAAGTAGAGCCCATGTGTATGGGTGTCTTGCATTGTAGAAGATTTCATCTGTAGTTCCTTCTTCAACGATATCACCTGCATACATAACTTGAATTCTCTCAGCAAAGTTAGCTACTACGCCAAGGTCATGAGTTACAAGTATGATGGCTGTGTTTAATCTGTTCTTAAGGTCTTGTAATAAGTCAAGTATTTGTGCTTGAATAGTTACGTCAAGTGCTGTTGTTGGCTCGTCAGCTAAAAGAAGCTTTGGATTACATGAAAGTGCAATAGCAATCATAACTCTTTGTCTCATACCGCCTGATAATTCGTGTGGATATGATTTAAGTCTGTTCTTTGCTTCTGGTATTTGAACTAGTTCTAGTAAGTCAACAGCAACCTTGTCAGCTTCAGCGCCGCTTAAGTGTCTGTGTATCTTTAATGCTTCTTTGATTTGGTCCCCTATACGCATAGTTGGGTTCAATGAAGTCATTGGGTCTTGGAATATCATAGATATATCATTACCTCTAAGGTCTGTTAATTCCTTGGAGTTCATAGCTAGGACATCCTTGCCGTTAAATGTAATTTGTGATTCTTTCTTTATTTCACTACTGTCCTTTGGAAGTAGTCTCATTAGCGATTTTGCTGTAACGCTCTTTCCGCATCCACTTTCACCTACGAAAGCCAATGTTTCACCTGGATAAAGGTGGAAGTCTAAACCTCTAACAGCCTTTACTTCTCCAGCGTAAGTATGGAAAGAAACATTAAGATTTTTAACCTCTAATAGTTTTTCTCTATTTTCCATCATTAGCCTCCTACTTTCTTAGTTTTGGATCAAGTGCGTCTCTAAGTCCATCGCCTAATAGTGTGAAGCATAACATTGTTATAGCTATCATTAGTGATGGGAAGAACATTTGATGTGGCAAGTACATGAAAGTACTTGTCGCTTCAGAACACATAATACCCCAAGATGTTGCAGGTGATTGAAGACCTATACCTAAATATGATAGGAAGGCTTCTGAGAATATAAATCCTGGAACGTCAAATGTTATACCAACTATAAGTATAGGCATAGCATTTGGTATCAAGTGCTTAGTAATTATCTTCCAAGAGCTTACGCCAAGTGTTTTTGCTGCAAGAACGTATTCTTGTGCTTTTATTCTTAGCACTTCAGCACGCACTATACGAGCTGTGCCTGTCCATCCTGTTATGGTTAGTGCTAGTAACAGTGTCCATATGTTTCTTGTTTCTAGTCTTATTTGTAGTACGATTACTACAAGTAGATATGGTAGTGAAGCTAGAATTTCTAGAATTCTCATCATTACTATATCAACTGCTCCACCAACATAGCCTGAGATAGCGCCGTATAAAAGGCCAACAACTGTTGATATAAGCGCACCTGCAAGACCAATAATTAGAGATGTTCTACCAGCGTAGAAAACTCTTGTAAATATATCACGACCAGCATTGTCAGTACCAAACCAAAATTGTGCATTAGGTGTAATGTCTTTTGTCTTTGCTTGAATTTTTGTAGGACTGTAGCTATTAAAATATGGTCCAAATATAATTAAAAATACAAGTAAGCCAAGCAAAACAAGTGCTAGCATAGCTACTTTATTTTCTTTTAATCTTCTCCATGCGTCTTGCCAAAAAGATATTGACGGTCTAGCAATAAGTTCTGCCTCTTCATTGTCTTTTGGTATCCTTTTGAACATCTCAGGAGTAAGTTTTAAATCTTTTTCTTCCATGTTTACCTCCTGATTAATCTTCTGATAACTTAATTCTTGGGTCAATTATTACATATAGAACGTCTACAACCAATGTAGCAACTATAAATAAGAATGCAAAGAATATTGTAGATGAAATTATCATTGGATAGTCTCTATCTTGAATAGATGTTACTAGGAAGAAACCTAAACCTGGTATAGAGAATATCTTTTCAATAACAAATGAACCAGCGAATATACCACCGATTTGTGGTCCAAGAATAGTTAGTGATGGAATAAATGCGTTTTTAAACACATGCTTTCTTATAATGTTAAATTCGCTTACGCCTTTTGCTCTCGCTGTTAATATATAGTCTGAGTTAATAACTTCAAGTACTGAAGATCTCATGTATCTTGCGTAAGTAGCGATAGTACCAAAGCTTAGAGCTATTACAGGAAGCACAGCATTCTTAACTGTACCCCAACCCATAACTGGTAACCATCCTAATTTATTTGCAAAAACATATTGTAATAATGTTGCTAGTACGAATGAAGGTAGTACTATACCTATAATTGCTAGGAACATTACTAAATAGTCAGGCCACTTACCTCTATTTAATGCAGCTATGATACCTAGTACCATACCTAATGTAAAACCTACAACTAAAGCTGTTCCTCCTAAAGCACCAGAGATAGGCGCTGTTGAGAAAATTCTATCCGCAATTTTTACACCTGGATATGTAATTGATTCGCCGAAGTCTCCTTGAGACATGTTTTTTAAAAACAATCCATATTGTTCGTACAACGGTTTATCCAAGCCATACTTTCTTTCAAAGTTAATTCTGATTTGTTCTGGTAGATTCTTTTGAACTCTTGCTGTCAAAGGGTCTCCAGGGATAGTATGCATTAGATAAAATGTTGCAGTAGTGATTATAAAAAGAGTAATGAATAAATAAATAACTCTTTTTACGATATACTTTATCATATTATCCTCCTAATTTCTGTTTATAAGCTAAGAAAAGGGGAAGAATCCCCTTTTCTTGTTTATAAATTGTTATTTCTAACTATTTTCTTCCACTTGTGAATATTCTTGACATACCCATAGTTGAGAAGTAACTATAGTTTGCATTTCTAACATATGATCTTCTGAATACTTGAGCAATTCTGTGAATTACTGGAGTAATAGCAGCATCATCATAAAGAGCAATCTTTTCTGCATCATGAAGTAGTTGACAACGTTTTTCTGGATCTTGTTCAGTCTTAGCTTCGTCTAATAACTTATCAAATTCTTCATTCTTATATCCTGTTGGATATGCAGCTGTCTTTGAATGCATTGTTTCTAGGAAGTTAGATGGGTCGTTAAAATCTGCACCCCAAGCTAACCACGCTATATCCCAACCTTCGCCAGTTTGAACGATATTGATGAATTGTGACCAGTCTTGGTTATCTACTTCAACTTTACATCCTAAAGCTTCTTCTAAGCATTGTTGTACAAATTCTCCAGAAGTTCTTCCTTCTTGAGATGTATCTGAACCCATAAGCTTGATAGTAATGCCTGATGGATCTCCTAAACCTGCTTCTTTAGCTCCTTCTGCAAATAAAGCCTTTGGATCTGGATTGTCTTCCATTAACTTAGATATCCAACCTTCTCCAAGTTTGTTAAATTCAAGACCCTGGCATGTTACAGCTGGTGGAACAAAGTCAAATGCAGCTGTTGGAACACCATTGTAGCAAGCGTCGATTAGACCTTGTCTATCTAAAGATATAGATATAGCTTTTCTAATCTTAGCGTTTACAGTGTTTGCACCTTCGTTGCAGTTAAACATGAAGTATGTTGTATCAGGGTTTGCTCTTACAGTGTTATAGTAATCAGGATTGTCTAAGAATTGGCCTTTCCACTTAGGATCGCCTACACCTGCGTAGTCGATTTGACCAGCCTTAAGTGCGTTGTAGATAGTGTTTGAGTCTTTGATTATAGATACTTTATATTTGCTTAATTTTACGTTATCTTTATCCCAGTAATTTTCATTCTTTACATAGTTTTGTTCTGAGTTGATAACCCAGTCATTTAGAATGAATGGTCCACATTGTGGAGCAGTTTCTGGACTAGTTGAATAAGTGTCACCATATTTTTCTACCCAATCTTTCTTTTGTGGGAAGAAAACTCTTGTAACAACTAAGTCGATGAAATAAGGTGTAGGTTCTGCTAGAGTTATTTCTAGAGTCTTATCATCTGTAGCTTTAACAGCAACTTTTGAGAAGTCAGGTTCTTCACCGTCAGCTAATTTAGTAGTGTTAACTTCTTGAGCTCCTTTGATGTAGTATAATATGTTAGCGAATGGGCAAGCAGTTCTTGGGTCAACACCTCTAAGAATACCATATTCATAATCTTTTGCAGTTACTGGAGTGCCATCGTTCCACATATTTCCTTCTCTTACATGGAATGTGTAAGTAAGTCCATCTTCAGATACGTCCCAGCTTTCAGCTCCTGCTGGAAAATATTCAATAGAACCCATTTGTCCTTCAACGTCTTTGATTCTTACAAGAGGTTCAAGGATATTAAGTAAAATAGTGTTACCATACATATCGTCTCCCTTTGCAGGGTCTAATGTGTTTGGTTGTGCAGAGTCAAAAGTGTTCATGTATTGATCCGCATCAGGTTCACCATCAGTTGGCATTTGGTCAACTGATCCGTTTGCTGTAGCTAAATCAGTATCATCTTTACCTTCGTCTTTTCCTTCATCTGTTGTATTTTCAGCTGGTTTGTCAGCATCTGCTGGTGTATCAGCTGGTTTACAACTTGCTAGTACGCTTATAGCCATTACTAAAACTAGTAGTAAAGCTAAAAACTTTTTGCTTTTCATTTTAATTTCCTCCTTAAAATAAAATTAGTATCTACAATGACTATTATAAACTTTCTTATCAAAAAAGTCAAGTTTTTTGAACAATAATCAATAATAAAGCTCCGATATTGAACTTATAAATTCATATATCGGAGCAATGTAGTCGTCTATGTGCTTATATTTTATTTCGTCTATCGTGAGAATTGTATCATGTATTGCTTCAAAATCGTTTCAAGCTTAGGGCTTATTTCATTAATATCGACTTCCTTAGTCTTCTTTGTTAGCTCGCCCCTTAAGTCCCAAAGAGCAATAATTACCTTAGAAGCGTTGGAGCTGTACATCCTTTCGATGATGTCGTAGTTATTGAAGTCCTTCTTCATAGTGTAGTCCTCTATCCTTAGCTTCATATCGCTCGATGAGTTTAAGTACTTACTTAGCTCTTTCATATCAAAGTCCGAGCTGTAGTATAAGCAAGTCTTGTCAACATTAAGCGGCAAGTTCTTCTCATCAGCATTTACGTCAAAGGCGTCTTGTATAGTCCTTGACTCGATTATCCTATCGTCTTTCATTATCTTTCTAATGATTTTCGAATTGCATCTAATATAATCAGTAAATACTTTATTTACTACATCGATATCTTTCAATACAGAAAAAATTTCTTCTATAGGATTTTTATCCGCGCTTATAGTATCTAGGTCCATGGTCTTCGCATCGACTTTGATTGTTGTCTCGTAGTCTTCAATATCGCTTAACCTAATATAATCAAAAAGCTTTGCATAATAAGAATACTTTTCCTTTATATACTCATAGCCGTCGAAGGCGATGAAATCAAAACTATAAACCAGTCGTTTATCAATTTGATTTAAGTCCTTATCTTGTTCATACGCTTTTATAGCGTAGTTAAGCGGTCTTAGCTTTTTGTCGACTTCGAAGTAGTCCTTCATAGCCCACGCCTCTGAAGATATTTCATTAGCATAAAAAGGAACGTCGCACAAAATTTTTACGCCTAAGCCATTGGCATAATTTTTTAACTTAAGATACTGTCTATATAATAAGAACTGAACGAACTCTTGGAATTTCGCTTCTTCTTCGATTTCTTCATCAATATTATCCTTGTAAATGGCGATATTTATCTCTTCATCCGAAAATTCTTCAAAGACTTTCTTCTTATTATATATAGTCATGAAAAAGGAGAAATCTTTTAGCCAATATTGATTTTCATTGATGAAGTCTTGGTAAATGGACTCTTTCGTGAAATCTTGGTAAGCTCTTTTATATACAAGGCGCAGTGCTTTTATCTTTTCAGCCTTGATTAGCTCTTTGTCGTGCGCTTCGAATTTTTTCTCAGCTTCTTCATCTAGCTTAAATATCTCAGCCGTGCTAAGTAGACCCATGTTGATGAACTCGTCTAAATCTGCGTATATTGGGTCAAGCGCGAACTGAGAAATGCTTTTTTCGCTTCTTAAATCTCCGTCCATATACATGATAGGCTCGATATGCCAAATCTTTTGACCTGCTTTGTTTAAAAAATCAACTGCCTTCATGGCGTCTTTGAATGTGCCGTGCTTGTATTTGCTCTTTAATATACTTATAGGTAAAAGTATGCCTGCTTCTCTAAGTGTATCCAAAAAATCACCTTCTACTTCATATCGTTAAGTAAATCATCTATCGCCTTTGATGGATCGTAGTAATACTTTGTGCTTCTGATGCTGACGAAGTTCCAGCCAACTCTTTCCAAAATATCTCTCTTTTCCATTTGGTCGATGATTGTTTCGTCATCTATATCAAATTCTGATCCTTCTGCTTCTACTATAAATTTCTTATCGTCTTTAATTGCGAGTAAGGCTATGTTATATAGACCTGCTTCGACATTCGTTTTTACTTCGACTCCCCTTGCTTCAAGCTCTTTCTTAATGTCTTCTTCAAATGACGATAGCTCATATCTATTTCTTTTGTCAAAGACCATCTTGTCCTCAGGATTTATAAAGAACTCGATTAAAGTTCTTCTAATATCGCCTAGCTTTAGGTCCTTCTTGTAGTCAAGCGAAGTGACTAAAACTACTTGGTCCTTGGCTCTTGATACGGCTACGTTGTATTTTTTCTTGTTCACATCGTAAGCGCCTTCGTTTAAGACCTTCATCGCTTCATCTTTATCGTTCGAATCAACTGTCGTTAAGAAGATGATATCTCTCTCATCGCCTTGGAAAGCTGCTGGTCTGCCGCATAAGATGTTTAGCCTGTCATAATCTTGTAGGCTTAGCTTTTCTATAAGAAGCTTATCTATAAACTTGGCTTGATCCTCGCTCGCAAGCGATATTACACCGATTGTTTTGCCCTCATAATCAGGCTCGTCCTTTATCCTTAGGATTTCATCTGCAATGTAATTTGCTTCTGTCTCGTTAACTCTGTCATCATCTCTTATGCCATCTACCTTTACTAATTTAAGCGCAGGTTGAACCTTTGTCGAAGATGACTCTCTTAGTGGCTTTATTATGCCATCGTAAGAAATGAAATTTGAGTAAGCAGCTATCATTGGAACGCTTCTAAAGTGCTCTTTAAGCGTTAAGACTGGGAAGCTTGTCTTAAGTATGTCATACAAGGATGAATTTAAATCATACAAATGGCTGTTGGCCACCTTGTCTTTAATATACATATCTATAAGATTTCTTTGCTTGTCTTGGTCTATGCCGACCGCTTGTGGACTGACTTGCTCATCGTCGCCGACTATGATAGCCTTTTTTGCTAATTGAAGTATAGGTATAGCCGAAATGTCCGCTTGAGATGCTTCGTCTATGATTAGATAGTCAAATTTTTGATTGTAGTCAAGACTTTCAAGCGCCTTATCAATGGTCATAATCCAAGCAGGAACAGCTCTTTGGCACTTCTTCATAAGCTCTTTTGCCTCTTTCTTTAGGCCAATCGCTTGCTTGCCAGTGCCTTTACCAATCTTCTTCATTGTTAGCTGCCAGCCTTGTAGTGCTTGCTTTTTCTCTATATCGTCCTTGATCTTAAGCATAAATGAGTGCCATGCCATGTTCGAAGCAAGCTCTTTCGTTATATCATAAAGCTGCTTCTTGTACCAAGTCATCATCTTTTGGTACTTTTCATAAGGAGTTCTATTTATCTTTGATATGATGCCATCAAATTGCTTGTAATACCAGTTCTCTTCGATATTTTCAGGCGCATCCTTAAGCCCATGTATATCGAAGCGGTTATATATAAACTCTTTCCAAGTAGGTGCTACAGCTGCCAATTCATCAAGAAGCTCATTTCTCTTCTTAAGTATTTTAATTTTTTCATAAGTCTTTTTAAGATTTTCAAAACTATCTCTATAGCTATCGTAGTACTTAGTCTCAATCGCCGTGTTCATTAATAAAAGTAAATCAGACTTATTATCTTCGTCTACTTTTAATTTATCAAGCGTATCATCAAGCTTTGCCTTTGCTGGAATATATTTTAAATCATATTCATCAGCAAGTTCAATGTACTTTCTTAAGTCATTTTTAATCAGCTTCATCTCTTTAATAAATGAATCGTGCGGTGAAAGAACTTTATTGTTGACAAAGATACTGTTGACGTTGATGCCCTTGTCTTGCATTAGCTTAAATAAGGACTGAACGTTCTCGTCGTAGAACTTCATTAGCTTTGTGATTAATGGTAAATAGCTTAATAGTTCTTTATTTTCAATTAGCTTTTCTCTATCAAAATCATCATTTGTATTATAAATAAGCTCGTCGAATAAGGCTTTTAGCTCGGATATCTTGATATCTAGATTGATGTTGACTATGGCGTCATCCATATCCTCGACAGTTACTAGGCCTTGGCCGTTGATGCTAACACTTGTAAGTACTTTCTTCCACGAGTTTTTAAACATCGCGGATATACCCTTAATTTTTTTGCCATCAACAAGTCTTGATCTCATCTCTTCAAGTGACTGTCTTAGCTCTTTTTGATTCATATCAGCTGGATAGATAAGTCTCTTGCCTCTTAGGTGATCAACGTTTCTATCGTAGTAGTCATCAAGCTCTGTAATTAATTCTGTTAGCCTAATGTAACTCTTCTTATCAGCATTGCCTGCCTTGGCACTAACAATGACTTTGATTTGCCAATCTTCTAGCTCGTCAAGACTATTGATATAGTCAATCTTTTCGTAGATATCGCTAAAATCTTCATCAGCCTTGCCATGGTAAAGTGCATTTTGATCAAGGTAGACTCTTTCCTTTAAAGTGATATTTCTTCTAATCTCTTCCTTAAGCATCTTCGCTCTAAGAAGTGCTGCATCCATCGCATCTATAGTCTTTTCAAGGTCTTCCGGATTAAGTATGCTGTTTGGATCAGGTAGACCTATGTTTAATTCCTTTTCGTCCTCTCTCGTAAGAGCCTCATTTGAGTAGTATAAAAAGTCTATGTCGCCTTTTTGTATAGGTAGTGCCTCATATAGCTTTACCTCGCCTGGTATCTTGTTTAGGCCCTCATGATCGTGAAGGAATCTTGCCGCATCTATTGGGCTGAAGACTTCTTCACCTATATTAATACTCTTTAGCTCAGATGATTTGATGCTAAAAATTTTCTTTCTTGTTTCATTAAGTCTTTCGATAAGTATGTTTCTATCCATATTGAGCTTTTGTATCTTTTCTTTAAGTTCTTCTATGGAGTGATTGCTTATATAATCAGTAATCGAGTCGATGGACTTCTCCATGTCCTCGTTGTTGTCGTCAATAGTCGATACGCAAAGAGCTCTGATCTCCTCTTGAGTCATGCTCTTAAGTACCGATAGCGCCTTCTTTGTTTGTGAAGCAACTAAAACAGTTTTGCCTCTAGCTAAAATATCGCCCAATATGTTCGCTATGGTATGCGTTTTACCTGTGCCTGGCGGTCCTTGCACCAAGACAGTATCGTAGTTAGCAATTCTCTCAGCTACTTCAAGCTGCTCCTTGTTCGCTTCTTTAGTGAATAAAACGCTTTGCGAGATGCCCTCGATGTTTCTGATCTTGTCCTCAAGCGTTTCTGCCCTCTCTTCTGTTTCCTTTTCCTTGATGTTGACTCCGCATAGATTAAGTAAGCTCTTGTTCACTTCCGAACCCTTTTCTATGGACTCAATCATCTCGTCAAGATTTTGTATAAAGTCAGTCTCTTTATTTCTTAAGAATAATAGTGGTCTATTGATTATTGTGAAAGCCCTATCCGTTTCGCTCACACCCGTCTCTTCATAAGATGAGTCCGTATGTAATCTCTTCGCCATAGACTTCATTAGCTCAGCCATTGACGCTGTGTCAAATGGGTGGTAGTAGTTCATGGAGATGTGCTCCATGATATTCTTTAGCTCTAAGTGATTAATGCTGTCAATCATAGATATTAGCTTGATATCAAGAGTCATGTCTCTGTTTGTATCGCGTATCGCTATACTATCTTTCCTTGAGTCAAAATCAATTGCCGCCCTCTTTATTAATATAGGATGATAGATATTGGTATCGTATTTAGATATTAAAATGCCATTGGCAAAGACTAATTCATATAGGTGCGATTCGTTCTCAAGTTTATAATATAGCTCTCTGAACTCCTTGAATAAATTTTGCACTCTAATATCTTCTTGCGTTTTTTGCGAATAAGGTCTAGTGATTCTAAGGATCACGTCGCTCGTCGAATCGCTTCCGCAAGAAAAGTAGAGGAATTTATTATTAAGGTTAATCTCGTCCAAATACTTGTTCCAAAGCTCATCCTTAACGTTTAATATAGGCTTGTACTTGTCGTCAATAGTTTGCCTAATGTATTTAAATAATGAAATTACTCTTTGTCTCTCGTCCATTTCTTCTCCTATCTATGCTAATAGTGTAAATAGTATGTGTGCTGAAAAGCCAGCTGCTAAGCCGCCTATAGTGTGTGCGAATATTGATTTGCCTGCTAGATCGTTATAGCCAAGGGCATCCATCATCGCAATATGTGTAGAAAGATAACCTGACCAGCACATGCAGATAGCTGTGAAGACAGCTACGTCTGAAGCATTTGCTGCGCCTGTATTAATTAATTCAGGCACTAGGCCTATAGCAGCTCCTGCTGAACCAAGTGCTGTGATTGGAACAGCTATGCACTTACCTGAAGTAAAGCCAAAAAGTGGCTTGATTATAAAGCTTAGTTTGTCCGCAATCATTGGTAAGAGCTTAACTCCTTCCTTTGCTGCGCCTGTGTAAAGCCCATCTGGTCCCGGTCCATTAGTTAGTATAAGTACCACAGTGCAGATAAGTATAACGCCTGGAACTATTGATAAGCCCATGTCTACACCAATCTTGCCTCCGTCTAGTAAGGCGTCTATAAATCTATTGAAAATCGATCCTTCTCTAACTGGTCTTAGGTCCATAGTCGCCTTAGATGCGTCTGCATCGCCGACAGCCATCGCCTCAGTGCCAAATTTCTTCTTAGTAAATATCATCATAATTCTAACGCTTACGATTGAACCGATGATTGCGCCTAAATTACCTATAAGTGCCGCCTTTATGCTACCATCTATCTTTAAGCCCATCATGGTAGTAGTCGTGATAAAACCCATACCAAAGGCTGTGCCTATGTTTGTCAAAACTGGCACTTGATACTTTTTGAAATACCTTAAAAAGTTTTTGTCCTTTGCTAGAGCAAGTATCGATGGGTTATCTGATAAGTAGCATGTCAAAACGCCGACAGATGCCGCTCCCGGCAAATCGTATATCGGCTTCATTAGCTTTGACAAGAGCTTATTGATTAAGGATATAACACCAAACTCGCTTAATATGGCTGATAGTCCTCCTGCCACAACGGCTATGGCCATGATGTAGAAGCACACTTCCATAAGCAAGGCATAAGCTGTATTCATAAAGGTATTGATTAAGTTAATGGCTCCCATCTTAGATGAAAGATAGTAGAAAAAGGCAAATAGTACTGCCAAAAAGATAAATGTTTCTAAGCTGATAGCTTTTTTGAATTTTCTTTCCATAATTTTTTCCTGTTAAAATTTATTTTATAATCTCAAGCATCACGTCGTCAACTCTGTTAAACGCGCTTCTGCAAAGAAGTCCAACGTTTTTGATAGTATCTTCGATAGTGCCCGAAACAACTCCGACATTTTCCTTAGGAGTACAGCCGTTAAGTGCTAAAAACGCGCTAAGTACTGCTTCGCCTGCACATGTCGATAGCTTTAAGGAGCAAGTGTTTTTTGCCCCGTCACAGATAAGTCCAGTAAGGTTTGCAAACATGTTTGAGCAAGCACCTTCGATTTGTTCGTCTGTTCCACCCATCATCATGGTGATGCCTGCTGCAGCGCCAAGACCAGCTGCTATAGCGCAGCCGCACATGCCAGATAGCTTTCCTGAGAAAGTCTTGACAAAACGATTGATGGCGTGACCGAAGTATATTGCTCTAATCATGTCTTCTTTATCTAGGTCGAATTCTTCATATATTAAGTATATAGGTATGATAACGTTAATACCTTGGTTACCGCTGCCACCGCTTGTCATAACCATGCAGTTACCGCCCGACATCCTCATATCAGCAGCTGCCGCAGTTAATATTCTGGTTCTTGTATAGGCATCGTTTGAAATTATGTTTTTGTTCTCCATCTTCTTAAGACTTTGTCCTAAAAGATTCGAGTTCTTAAGCTTAAGTCCTTCATTTGCGGCGCGCATATTCATTTCAATGCCCTCTTCAATAAAGCCAAGCTCCTCCATTGGCGTAGATAAGACAAGCTCTTTAATCTTCTTAAGAGTAAGCTTTGACATAAATTCCTTCACATCGTCCTTTGCTTCGTCTAACTTATTCTCATAAAGAACTTCATCATCCACTTTTATGTATTCAACATTAGTATGTCCCTTTTGTAAAAGGCCCTCTACTGTCATGTCGTCAAATTTTACACTCATCTTAACGTATATGTCAGGCGTATCTTCATCGTAGCTTAGCTTGATATTTAAAGTCTCTCTAAGCTCTTTCGCTCTAGCTATCATCTCGTCAGTAAATTTAGTAAGAACAAGAAGGCCGTCGTCCTTATTGCCTCCACTTAGGCCCAAGATAGCCGCAAGATCAAGACCGCAAGTACCAGTATTTGGTATAGTAACGCTCTTACCATTCTTATAGATATTCTTGCTAACAACTACATCGATCTCATTAGCCTTAGCAATGTCATCTTTTATGTACTTTTTTATAAACGCTCCAAGGTAACACACGGCGATGGGCTCGGTGCATCCAAGGGCAGGCATGGTGTCTTCTTTGATGATATCAAGAAGCTCCTTTTCTTCATTAGTCATAGTATCACTCCTAAAAAATAATCTCCAAGATGATTATAACACAAAAAAGTCTTTACTTCAATGATTTTAAAAAGGAGAGAATGGTTTTTATAAAATATTTCTTCACTTGACTTTCACATGCTAAAAGCTTATACTAGAATTAGTGGACTAGGCTCACATAAAATTCAAAGGAGGTATATTATGAGTGAAAAATATCCATTAAATGTTCCTACGCCAACACACTTTACATACGTTGTTAAGGATCTTCCAAAGGTGACAGTAGAAGAGCGTGAAAAGGCACTTAAGGCGACTCACTACAATGAGTTTGCGTTTCCATCGGGTCTCTTAACTATTGACATGCTATCTGACTCGGGTACTACTGCCATGACTAACACTCAGTGGTCATCGATGTTCTTAGGTGACGAGGCATACGGCAGAAACACTGGCTACTACGTTCTTCTTGATACTTTTAGAGATATCTTTGAACGCGGCGGCGAAAAGAACTGGAAGAAAACTTTAGATCTTGTTAGAACTGATTGCAGAGATGTTAAAAAGATGATGGACGAAGTTTATCTATGCGAGTACGAAGGCGGCCTATTTAATGGCGGCGCAGCGCAAATGGAAAGACCTAACTCATTTATCATTCAACAAGGACGTGCTGCTGAATCGGTTCTTATGGAGATAGTTAGAAATATATTGACTGAGCGTCATCCAGGCAAGGTCTTCACTATACCATCGAACGGTCACTTCGATACAACTGAAGGCAATATCAAGCAAATGGGCTCTATACCAAGAAACTTATATAACAAAAAACTTTTATATGAAATACCTGAAGGCGGCAAATATGATAAGAATCCATTTAAAGGCAATATGGACCTTGAAAAATTAGAAGAGCTAATAAATGGCGTTGGTGTTGAAAATGTTCCACTGATCTTCATGTGCATCACTAATAACACTGTTTGCGGTCAACCCGTTTCCATGGCAAACATCAGAGAAGTAAATAAAATCGCTCACAAATATGACATACCACTTATCTTTGACGTGGCTCGTTGGGCAGAAAACTCTTACTTCATCAAAATGAATGAAGAAGGCTACGAAGACAAGTCCATCGCTGAGATAGCGACTGAGATGTTCTCATACTGCGACGGCTTCTGTATGTCAGCTAAAAAGGATGGTCACGCTAATATGGGTGGCATGCTAGCATTTAGAGACAAGGGCCTATTCTGGCAAAAGTTCTCTGACTTTAATGAAGACGGCTCCATGAAGATGGATGTCGGCGTAAGACTTAAAGTTAAGCAAATCTCTTGCTACGGCAACGACTCCTACGGCGGCATGAGCGGCCACGATATCATGGCACTAGCTGTTGGTCTATATGAAAGCTGCGACTTTAATTACATGGACAGCCGTGTTAAGCAAGTTGAGTACCTTGCACAAGGCTTCTACAAAGCAGGGGTTAAGGGCGTTGTCCTACCTGCTGGTGGTCACGCAGTCTACATCAACATGGACGAGTTCTTCGATTGCAAGCGCGGCCACGATACTTTCGCCGGCCAAGGCTTTTCGCTTGAACTTATTAGGCGCTACGGCATAAGAGTTGCTGAACTTGGCGACTTCTCTATGGAGTATGACCTTAAGACGCCAGAACAACAAGCTGAGCTAGCAAACGTTGTGCGCTTCGCTATAGATAGGAGCAGACTTACTCAAGAGCACCTTGATTATGTTATAGCAGCTGTAAAAGCACTTTATGAAGACAGAGAAAGCATTCCAAATATGAGGATACTTTGGGGCAAGAACTTGCCTATGAGACACTTCCACGCATTCTTGGAACCATATAAGCACGAAGAAAAATAATTTATATACGCTGATGGCGGCACTTAAAGTGTCGCCATTTTGATTTGCGCGCAAAAAAATAGAGATGCGAATAAATCGCATCTCCATCATCTTATGCTAATAAATTTTCCGTCTCTATAGATTTTTCTCACGTACTTTTCAAAGTCCTCTTTAGTAAACTCGATTACTCTATCGCATTTACTGCACTTAAGAGTGACTGCTCCATCCATTGAGATGATTATAAATTCATCACTGCCACATGGGTGGTCCTTTTTCATCTTAACAAGGTCATTTAACTTATATAAAAGCATTAGTAATCAAAGACCTCGCCTTCAATTCTTTTGTCTTCAATAAGTCTATTAACTCTATCAAGATCGTCCTTGTTAAAGACTATTGATAAGCCGCAAGACAAGCTAACGTGTCTTGGTGTTGGTATCATCTTGTACTCGATTGCTTCACTCTTAAACACACCTTCAGCAAGTATTGCGTGGTGAGTTGAGTTGAAGCTTAAAACGTATCTCTTCATTATGATAAAACTATGTTTCTATCTGCCTTTTCTAATGTTTCATAGATAGTGTACATATTAGAGATTTCACCAACTTGAAGCTTTTCTTTTAAGCCGTAGAAGTCTAGACAAGTGCCGCATGAAATGATCTTAACGCCATTGTCTGCCATGTTCTTAATGTCTTCAAGTACTTCGCTGCCTTCACAAGTTAATTTAACTCCACCATTGAAGAAAACTATAGTCTTTGGTAACAGAGCTGTTTGTGAAACAGTGTACATGAAGCTCTTAATAAGTATTTCGCCAAGCTTTTCGTCGCCGTGACCCATAACGTTAGTGCCTACACCTATAACAAATGTTTCGTCATCTGCTTTCACTTCAACTGCGTGATCTTTATTGATAGTTACTTTGTAGTCTTCGCCCACTTCTTCAACTGTAGCCTTAAGTCCCATGGACTCAGCTAATCTTGATAAGTTTTCAGTAGCAACCTTGTTATCTACAAGTGTGCAAACTACACCTGTTTCCATTGCGTCCAATTCTTTCTTTGTTAATATAACTGGCTTTGGACATGCCAATTTTCTTGCATCTATTTCCTTCATAAATACCGCCTCCTACTTATAATGTATACTTAAAATAGATTTATGTCAAGATATTTTATACTATTATAAATAATTCTTATACTTTAAGCTATCTTTATTGAGTAAATTGTTATGTTCTCATCAGAGACTACAGCGATAAAGCCCCCGCCCACATAAATATTTCTTATATCCTCTTGCATATCCTTCATATAATACTTAGACTTATATGGTATATAGATTTCTCTTTCTGAGTAAACGATGTAATCATTATTATACTTAAGCATGCTCTTCACATTTTGATTAAATGTGTGCTCGTCAATGACTTCTGCTTTATTATTAAGCGTCATAAGCTTATCGTCTGCTAGCAAATAGACTTTTGATCCATCGACAGCTATGTCCTTAAGAGTGGTGTACTCTTTTTTAAAGACTATCGAATCCTCTTGCATATAGTATAGTGCCTTATTTGTTGCGACTAGCTTCATGTCCTTAAGATCAGCGATAAAAGCAATGACTTCGTCGTTAAACTTGTAATAAAGTTTGTTCTCGCCTTTTCTATTGATCTCCTTGTACAAAGAGGCCTTAATCTCACTTGAATACGGGTCGAAGGATGCTATCTGCATAGTCTTGAAGTCCTTGTCAACATTGTATGTGAGTATCGGGTTTAGTGCCTTGTATCTAAAGCGCTCAGTGAAGTCGTCGTCATAAGCACGAAGCGTTTCATTGAAGTTGTCGCTTAGCCAAGCAGTGTATCTGCCGCCCTTTTCATCTATAAATGAGATTGCTTCGTCATAGTTAAAATCCTTCACGTCCTTTAAGTCATCGTAGCTCAAAATATTGACAATGCCATTGGGCGCGTCAGTCGAGTAGATGTACTTGTCCTTAAAGAGCACGTTCGCAGTCTTCGCTTCAAAGTCCCTTCTCATCAGTTCTTCGTCGCTCATCCCAGTCATAACGAGAGTACCATCTTTATGATAATAGATGTGGCCATCTCTAAAGCAAACTCTCATATCCGAAGTCAAATTCCTTGAATAAACTTTATCAAGACTAAGGGTCTTCTCGCTCTTAAGATGAAGCTTAGTCAAAAAGCCGACTACTTTATCAGGAAAAGCAAAAGTCGCTGCAAGAAATAAGATTAAAACCACAGCTATAGTGATGAGTATTTGTTTGTAAATATTCATTTCCTTAAACATTTTAATAATAATCCACTTCTCCCATATTGCCATATGAAGCTAAGTCATATGGTGCAAAGACCCCTCTGTCAGTAACAACTGCCGAAACTAGTTCTGGCGGTGTCACGTCGAAGGCTGGATAAAAGCCCTTAACGCCCTTCATTACATGGCTCTTGCCCATGAAGGATGTAGCTTCATGAGGGTCTCTCTTTTCTATACTTATATCGTCAATCGATTTGCCTAAATCAGGTATGCCCGTTACAAAGTACGGTATGCCCATGTATTTTGCGCAAATTGCGAGCTGCAAAGTGCCTACCTTGTTAACAACGTAGCCTTCCTTAGTGATGCTGTCAGCTGCTGAAGTGAATAAACAAATGTTTTTCTCCTTCATCGTCCACGCGCCCATATTGTCAGTGATGACTGTAACGTCCTCGCCTTGACTCCTTAGTACTGAGGCTGTTAGTCTAGCCCCTTGTAAGAATGGTCTTGTCTCTGGGCAATAAACTTTGATCTTTTTGCCAAGCTCTTTCGCTCTAAGCATCATATAGCCGACTATGGTCTCGCCAAAGCATTGCGTCATGATGGCTCCCTCGTCAGGCATTAGCTTTGCTAAGTTCTTTGCCACCTCGTTTATGGCACTATACCTTCTCTCTAGTGACTCGAGTGCTCCTTTGAATATCTCTTCGTATGGAACTAGGTCCTTCTCTATCGCATCCTTGGCAATATCATAGGCCCTTTGAGTTACTTGCGCCATTCTAAAAGATGTTGTTTCTCTAGCATTGGCAAGGGCTAGCTTTGCTTCGTTCATATGCTTAATGAATTTACCTTCAGTAAAGTCTTTTGCTTCGTATGCAGCGAGTACCATGCCCATAAAAGCGGCTGTATATGGCCCAGCGCTTTGAGTAACCATATTCTTAATCGCGTCTCTTACCTCTTTATAGTTAGAGCAAATTTCGTAGCGCGTTTCAATCGGGTAGACTCTTCTATCAAGTATCTTAACCTTACCGTCTTCAAACCAAGCAACATTCTCGTACTTTAGCATGAAGCCAAGGTCCTTGTCCATCCTATCTTTATTGTCCATAGGACTTCATCCTTTCAATAACTGCATCTATATCTTTTTTGCTTAATACGTGAACATCATCTTCGAAACGCACTATGTGATACATCTTCGCGATGTATTCTATGGTTCTAGCATTAGAGTAGGCTTCTCTAAGGTCCTTGCCTAGTGCTAAAACGCCGTGATTAGCTAGTAAACAGCCCTTTCTATCGGCAAGTGCTTTAAGAGCCTTCTCAGCTAAATCTTGCGTGCCGAATGTAGCGTACTCAGCGCACTTTATGTCCTCACCGCCAAGGTCAGCCATGATGTAGTGAAGCGCTTCAAGCGGCCTACGAAGTGTGCTGTAGCTAGTTGCATATATCGAGTGTGTATGAACTATGCTTCTTATATCAGGTCTGTTCTTATAAACAAGTGCGTGTAAAAATGATTCTGTCGACGGTTTGTTCTTGCCCTCAAGTATATTTAGATCTAAGTCCATAACCACAAGGTCGTCAAAGTTCATGTGATCGTATGGAATGCCCGATGGTGTGATAACCATCGCTTTTTCATCTGGGTCGTATATACTTAGATTGCCAGCTGTACCGACTGTTAGCTCGTCTATAATCATTTTTTTAGCATATTCAATAAGTAATTTTTTATCTTGTATAAACATCTAGTCACCTTCTATATTTTTAATATCTTCATTATCATCGTCTGTATATGATTCTTGAATGTAGTTTTTATCGATTTTGCCTGTGTCTTTAACTTCATCAGCAAATGTAAGCACTAGCTTACCTAAGTTGTCGCCTTCCTTAAGCTCGACCTTTAAGGATTGCTTAAGAATGTATCTGTCAATAACAACGCCCTTGCCCTTATCAGTAATAACTATCGCACCTATCCTAGGCATCTTGTCAACGAGTTCGTTATATTGATCCGCCTCATAATTTAGGCAGCACATAAGTCTTCCGCAAAGGCCAGATAGCTTGCTTCCGTTAAGCGTTAAGTCTTGGTTCTTCGCAAGACTTATGCTTATAGGTGAGAAGTCACCCAAGAATGACGAGCAACAAGTCTTTCTGCCGCACTTACCAACTGATGGTATGCACTTTGCTTCGTCTCTGACGCCAACTTGTCTAAGCTCGATACGCATTCTAAATATTCTTGCAAGATCCTTAACTAGTTCTCTAAAGTCAACTCTTCCCTCAGCTGTAAAGAAAAAGATAACTTTGTTTAAATCAAGAGTGAAGTCAACGTCAAGTAAGTTCATTCCAAGACCATATTCTTCGTTCTTTTGAACAAATATCTCTCTCGCTTCAGCCTTTCTCTTGTCATTGTCAAGCTTTTGAGCAATGTCCCTCTCAGTCGCCTTTCTGATGATTGGCTTAAGAGGTATGCCAAAGTCATCAATGTCTATCTCCTTGTTTGGGATGACAACATCACCTAGCTCAAGGCCTCTAACAGTCTCAACTACGACCTTGTCATAAGTAGTAAATTCTTGCTCCATAGGGTCGAAGTAAAATATCTTTCCTATGGGCTTAAATCTTACGCCTATTATTTTTTTATTCATTTAATCACCTATCAAATTTTTCTATCATATTTAAAACTAAAGTCTCGAGATGCAGTCTAAAGTTGCCGCTGTTACTCAAGTATCTTTTAGTCTCTTCTATCATGTCAATACTATCTACCAAGTCATACAGAGCGAGCCCTTTAAGACTTTTAATCTCGTCTTTGTAATCAAGATTAATTATCCTTTCTTCGCTCGAGGCTATATCCTTGATAAAAATTTCAAAGTATGTAAGTATTTTTTCAATTTCTTCTTTATTCTCTTCTAAAAAGGCAAGGTCCTTGATGCTCTCATAACGCTTTGCCCTTAATACGTTTATGGCTGCCGCTATGCTCCTCTTTCTGAGCTGCATCTCATTTTCATCTTCAATAAAGGATTTAAGCGCACTTATATCACCCATAGCAATTGATGCGTATAGCTCTTTATTATCAAGCTTCGGATAATTTTCATTAATATAATCCATAAGCTCATTTTTACTAAGAGGCATAAGTCTAATAACTTTGCTTCTTGAGATGAGGGTGTCAAGTATCATGTTAAGGCTCTTAGTAACTAATATGACTACAACATAACTTGGCGCCTCCTCAAGCGTTTTCAATAAAACATTTTGGCTCTCGACTTGAATGTCTTCTGCGCCCAGAAGCATATAGACCTTTCGATCTAGCTCGAAGGGCCTTATGTAAACATCCTTTGCTATGCTTTGAGCGTCTTCTTTCTTGATCTTATCCGTTTTACCAAACAAAGCAAAGTCTGCCTTTTTCTCAGGAATTTTTGACTTAAGAAGAAGCCCTGCAAATTCCATCGCAAGGCTTTCTAGATAATCACTGTCTTTGCCTTCAAAAATATAGGACGATACAATTTTATTATTATTGATATCGTTATAAAGTATTTTTTTTACTTCATCATTCCCAAATATTTTCTCAAACACAAATTTACTCCTAAACTCTTAAAAACTCGTCTACGTTTAATACAAATAATGTTGCTCCACCAACTTTTACTTCAAGTGGATATGGAACAAAAGTATCTCCAGGCATAGTTACAGTAAGTAAAGATGTAGTTATCTCTCTTGTCTTGCAATTATTATCAACAAGTTCCTTAACTTCATTTACTTTTTCATCTTCAACACCTATAAGTAGTGTAGTGTTGCCAGATTTTAAAAAGCCGCCTGTTGAAGAAAGCTTTGTTACTCTATACTTTTTTTCTGTAAGAGCATCCATTAGTGCATTAACATCTTGATCTTGAACGATTGCTACAATTAGTTTCATACTAACACTCCTTCATTAATTTTTTTACTTCCTCTAAGGCTTCGTGAGCAAGGCCCCTTCTGTCCTTAGTACCATCCAATTTAATTAGCTTCATCTGTTTTTCTTCATAAAGCTTTAAGTATGCTAGGTGAACCCTCTCTTGAAAGTCCTCTCCTAAAGACTCTATCCTGTCAAGCTCACCAAGCTTTTTCAGTCTTTCATAAGATTCTTTCGCATCCAAATCCATAAGTATAGTAAGGTCGGGTCTAAAACCGTCTAAGAAGAAATCATTTATCTTCATGACCTCATCTACGCCAAGTCCTCTCACTACGCCTTGATAAGCAAGTGACGATAGTAAGAATCTATCTAATATGACTGAGGTGCCCTTGCGTACATTTGGCTTAATCACCTTGTCATATAGCTCGGATCTCGATGCTGCGAAGAGAAGCGCCTCTGTGTGATAATCCATATCCTTATTAGCTTTGTCAGCTAAGATATCTCTTATCTTCTCGCCAATATCAGTCGATCCTGGCTCTCTCGCGTTTATATAATCAAGGCCCATCTCATCGAAGTAGCCTGTGATTGCATCTATTACAGTGCTCTTGCCGGTTCCGTCTTGGCCCTCAAGAGCTATTACAAGTCCATTCATTAGTCAACTACAACCAGTGAGTCTTGATCGTCTCCAAGTAGACCAACTATGTTTAGGTCTGACTCCTTAAGGAATTGTATGTGATCAAGTATCTCTTCAGTAATCTCTTCGCCTGGCACTAGTAGAGGTACTCCAGGTGGATAAGGAATTATTGGCGAAGTAACTATCTCTCCAAGTGAGTCCTTTAGACTAATTATCTTCTTTGATGAGTAATATGCATCCGCTGGTCTGATTATGATCTTTGGATCAGGCATATTAACCTTTATATGTTTAACCTCTTCGTAAGATAAATTCTTAGATAAGTCTTTGATTGCTTCAAGAAGTTTTTCGTAGTCTTCATCCTCATTCATTAGCGTTGCAAATATTAGAGCGTAGTAGTAGTCACTCATCTCAAGCCTAATATTGTGTCTTTCATAAAGCTCTTTTCTAAGTCTTGAGCCCTTAACCCCTTCAAGCTTGAATAATATCTTTGTATTATCCTTTGACTTGATAGTTTTATCAAAGTCATCGCCTTCAAATACTTCAACTCTGTCAATCTTCTTAAGCTCTTCAATAAATTCCAAGCACTTAGTCACATTGTGATGAAGCTTTTCTTTGCCTTCGCCGTCCATATACGCACAAGCTGTTTCATTCGATAGCGTAAATAAATACGATGGTGATGTAGTTGTATATAGTTGGAATCTGTCTTTTAGCTTATTGATGTCTATCCTTTCAGATCCAACATGTATCATCGATGTTTGTGTAAATCCAGTTAGCGTCTTATGAGTTGAGTGAATAACAATGTCCGCGCCGCATTCAAGAGCTGACTTAGGTAGTCTGTCATCGAACTTCATATGAGGTCCGTGAGCCTCGTCAACCATAAGTATCTTACCATAGTTGTGGCAGATCTCAGCTATCCTTTCAAGGTCTGAAGCGATGCCGTAGTAGTTAGTGTGAGTTACTATAACAGCCTTTACCTCAGGATTGTCAAGAATTAAGTCCTCTATCTCATCTGGATCAACACCAGTTAATACGTGATAGTCGTCGTTATACTTTGGATATACATAAACAGGATTTAGTCTATTTAGTATCAAAGCGTTATATACTGATTTATGACAGTTTCTTTGAACAATAACAGTATCACCTGGCTTAGTAATAGTCGCTATAGCGATGTATATACTTCCAGTAGAGCCATTAACAGCGTAAAAAGTGTTCATTGCGCCAAATACTTTAGCAGCTTCCTTCTCGCTCTCAAGAATGACACCTCTTGGTTCAAGCAAATTGTCCATACCATAAGTTTCTGTCGTGTCAATAGCTGGGATGTAGTCGCCCCAGTTGAAAAGCGTGTTCTTTCCCTTATGACCAGGCATGTGGAAAGATACAGAATTTTCGTCTTTTAATTTTGATAGTGCTTCAAAAACAGGTCTTTTCATTAAAAACTCCTTTATACTCTATATATTTCAGTTTTTTTGCGAATGGTTCTGTACCACGAATATATCATAATTAGTATAAGTACTAAACTTAATACATAAAATATGTTCTTTACCCTAACAGACTTTAGAATATTGCCAAGACTGTAGAATAGTCCCGCTAAAAAGAATATTAAGGACGCCCTCTGTATAGAGATATTTCTTCGTCTGACAGCATTCCTAAATACACTCATAAAGATTAGTACCGTTAGTACGAGCGTGACTATAGTCCTAAAGACTTCCATAAATCTACTGATTCTGTCTTGGAACCAGCCATTTTGTGGTAGTAGCGTTAATATTAATAGTATCGCCACAAGTAAATATATTATGCTCGACGCCTCAGGCATTCTCCTCTTACGAAGCGATTTAGCCGCTAGATAATAAAATATTATCAGTAGTATTGGCACCATAAGTGAACTTATAAACAAAGAGATGTTTGTAAGCCTTATTATCTTTTCGTCATCATTTAAGAACAAAGCATAAGTCCTGATTCCTAAGAAGGCGGTGACGAAGACCACATAAGTCTTTGTAAATATGCTTTGCAGCTTAAAATCCTTATCAGCATAATTATACTTGTTGATAAAGTTATCCATAACGATGATTATTAATATATATAAAAATGTAAATATTGGTTCTAATATCTTTTGTAACAAAAAATCACCTCATATCAATTGAGTTTTGATCACAAATTGGTAGCGGTTTTTCATATGCTTATAAGCCTTATCAAGCTTTTCCTCGTCGTCATATAGACTAAAGATGCTCGAGCCAGAGCCGCTCATCATAGTCTTGAAGCCGCCTAAAGCACTCATCTCGTCGTAGAGCTCTTTAACAGCTATGTAATTAGCAAAGACAAAGTCTTGCATATTGTTTCTAAACTTTGTAAAGTCATCCTTCTTTATAAGCTCTTCAATCTCTTCACTACTTAAGTGCTCGCCATTAAAGTCCATGCCCTCATAAACTTCTTTTGAGCTAATATTGATGCCGGGATTAACTAAGAGCACGTGATGCTTCTTAAGTCCTTCTACTTCCTTAATTTTTTCGCCTCTAGCTGTGCATATGGCAGCCGACTTCGAAGTAAAAAAGTTACAGTCACTACCAAGTTTTAAAAGGATATCAAAATATTCTTCCTTTGTCAAGGACAGATCATAAAGCTCATCAAGCGCCTTAAGTGTTTCGTAAGCGTTTGAGCTGCCACCAGCAAGGCCAGCGCCCATAGGTATGTTCTTCTTAAGCTCTATACTTAGCCCCTCTATATCTCTTATCTCTCTTACAAAATCATATGCCTTCTTCATGATATTATCTTTTATATCAGTATCCGCGCTAATGGTGAAGCCACTCGCCTTACTAAAGACTAGCTCATCATAAAGATTTATTTTAGACATAAGAGTGATGATGTCGTGAAAGCCATCGTCCCTTTTAGAGATGACTTCTAGATGCAAATTGATTTTCGCATATGATTTTGTTTTTATCATGACCTTCACATACTCCTCCACTGTTAATTTAATTATAACACATTTTAAATTCAATGTATAGTTTTATTTTTTATATGATTTGCGCGTGCTTATATAAGCGCCCGTCATATATCATCCACCCGTCATATGCCATCCGCTCGTCATATGCTATCCGCTCGTCATATGCCATTCGCTCGTCATATGCCATCCACTCGTCACTTGTCATCCGCTCGTCATGTTTCAATCACTTTTTCAAACGAAGTGGCCCTGCCATCATCCCCGCTAATCAAAAAACGAAAAAGGCAAAAAAAGTCCTCACATCTCTGTGAGGAAAATTTTTTAGATTATTTTTACTACTACCGTCGATGTTAATACATCTGAATAAGTATACGATATAACCTGATCGTTATTTTGTCCATCTTCTAGCGTAACTGTGAATAGATTTGGATATGCTGAGGTAATCACTCCTTGTGCCTCGACAAAGGTATTTCGACCAACATTTGTCGTTAGATGCACTTTTTTACCTAAAATACTCTCAACACTCTTTCTAATCCTCTTAATTTCGTTCATAAGATGAATCCCACCCTTCATATACTTGATCTACATCTATATATAGTATAGCATACTTAATAAGATTTGTCAATCATTTATATAAATTTATTTTATAATTGTACTAAAGTATTAATTTTTATTCATGCTTGTGAACTTGACTTTGACGTCCATTTCCTTGCCATTCCTGTTTATCTTAAGAGTCGCTTCGTCACCTATATTGTAGCCAAACATTATCGACTTAAGTGTATTGACATCAGTCACTTCTTTATCATCTACCTTTAGTAGTATGTCGCCCGCCATGATACCGGCTTTGTCGGCTGCAGTTCCATTCGCAACGCTTAGAACGATAACGCCTTTATTTGTGTTTAGTTTGACTCTAAGAGCGGCTTCGTAGTCCTTTGCATTGTAGATGGATACGCCTAGTTGAGCTGTTTGCGCCTTGCCTGTCTTTAAGATCGAGTTCAAAACGCCTTTAATCATATTGATAGGTATGCTAAAGCCAAGGCCTTCTGCGTTTGTAAGCTTTACTGTGTTGATGCCGATGACTTCGCCCTTTGAGTTTAGTAGCGGTCCACCTGAGTTGCCTGGGTTGATGGATGCGTCTGTTTGAATTAGGTTATTTATAACTTGTTTATCAACTCTTATGGTTCTGTCTTTACCAGAGATAACACCAGAAGTAACTGTTCTGTTAAAATCAAGACCTAGTGGGTTACCTATGGCGATGGCTATCTGACCAATTTGTACTTTGTCTGAGTCGCCTAGTTCAGCAACTGGTAAATTCTTTGCATTTATTTTGATTATGGCAAGGTCCATGTCCTCGTCCATCCAAACTATCTTTGCCTTATGTGTTGAACCATCATCAAGTAAAACGCTTATCTTGCCGCCTTTGTTTTGCTTCATATTATCTTTATCTTTGCTGCTATAATCATAAGCCTTATTATCGTCTTCATCTATATCAATATCGTCTTCATCTATATCAATATCATCATCTTCATCATCACTAGTCTTGCCTTGCTTATTGCCTGAGCTGCCTCCGCCAAATGGGAAATCGTCTCCAAATGGAAAATCATCGAAGCCTTCGTTTGTGTTTTGCACTTCTGATTTAACCACGTGAGCGTTTGTAATGATGTAGCCGTCTGGGCTAACGATAACGCCTGAGCCAGTGCCTTTACCAAGGGCTTGTCTACCAAAGAAGTCTCTCGATATAACCTGAGTAGTTATACCTACAACAGATGGTATAGCCTTCTTAGTGGCTGCTTCGACTATTTCAGTCGGTTGATCGATAGTGATCTTTTGTGTGTCGTTTTTAGCCTCGCTGTGCACATAATTATATGCATTGTTTGCTCTGTTAAAGATGTAAGCGCCGCCGAAACCTGTTAGCGCACCAAAGAAGATGGCAAATATGATTGACCATACAAGTATGCCCTTGCCATAACGCTTCTTTTCTTTTTTATTAACTTCGTTGTATGAGAACTTTGCTTTTCTTGGGCTTGGCCTGTCGTAATCATTTCTTTCAGGACCATTGGCCCTTCTATATGTCCTTCTCTCATAAACGTCTTCATCTGTTTGAGTAAAAGTACTTTCATCATCATTAAGCTCTTCTACTTCTGGATTTTCAATGATATCATCATCGTCAATGATTTCATTACCATATTCATCGAATTTCATAATCTTGTCCTCCTTTTGATTTTCTAACTTTATTATAAATGTCTTTTGTGATAGAATAGTGATAAGAATGTGAAAATTTTTAAAAGAGGTGATTAAATGAAATTTATTTCGTGGAATGTTAATGGTATAAGGGCCGTCCTTAAAAAGAACTTTAATGAGTTTTTGGATGACACTATGGCTGATATATACGCATTTCAAGAGACTAAGATCTCAGAAGGAATACTGATGATGGAGCGTGAAGGCTACCACGAGTACTGGAACTACGCTGAAAAGAAAGGCTACTCGGGCACTATGATACTTACTAAGGCTGAGCCCATAAACGTGACTTATGGTCTTGGCATAGCTGAGCACGATACTGAAGGAAGAGTCATAACTCTTGAGTACGAAAAATTTTTCTTCGTTAATGTCTACACGCCTAATGCACAAGATGGCCTTAAGAGGATAAAGTACAGACAGGATTGGGAGGACGCGTTTAGAGACTACCTTAATGGCTTAAGAAAAACTAAGGGCGTTGTTGTGTGCGGCGACTTAAATGTTGCTCATAACGAAATTGACCTAAAAAATCCTAAGGCAAACGTAGGCAAGGCGGGCTTCTCTGATGAAGAGAGAGAAAAGTTCAATATGCTACTTGACTCGGGCTTCATCGATACATTCAGGTACTTCTACCCTGATCTTGAAGATAAATACTCTTGGTGGTCATACAGAACTAGAGCAAGATCGAGAAACGCTGGCTGGAGAATCGACTACTTCTTAGTGTCGAAGGAACTTGAAGACAATATTAAAGACGCAGCAATCCTTGATGACGTCTTAGGTTCAGACCATTGTCCAGTCTCACTTGATATAGAGTTTTAGCCTCGAGTTGACAAATGCGATTTAATTTTGTTATAATATCATATATGACAAATTCGAAAGGAGAAGACTATGAAAAAAATAATTAATTTTATACTATTCTTATTAATAGTATCAAGTCTTTCTTTTGCTAAAGATGCAAAAACTCACGTATATGAGATTGATAACAATGGCACAGTAAAAACATATAAGACATCATGTAAAACTGTTAAAGAACTATTAAGCGATCTAAAGATTAAAGTTGATGATGACGACATCGTCATACCAGACTTAGATACAGAGCTTAAGAGCGAAGGAAAGATAAGCATAATAAAGGTAGACGTTAAAGTCATAGAAAAAGAGGTCGAAGCGCCTTTTAAAACTATTAAGAAAAAAAACAAAGAGCTAACTCATAAGCAAAGCAAAATTTTAATTCAAGGTGTGAACGGCAAGAACAAAGTCAAATGCAAAGAGTATTATGCAGGTGACAAGCTTATTAAAGAAGAAGTAATTCACGTTGAGACTCTAGTTAAGCCTATTGACCAAGTTTTTGAAGAAGGAACAAAAGACGTTTTTACTAACGACAGAGGCGACTTTATCGCAAGAAAAGCCATCAAGATGGTGGCAACTGCATATGAAGCAGGTCCAAGATCAACTGGCAAGAGGCCTGGCGACAAAGGCTACGGCATTACTGCTTCAGGCGCAAGAGCTAAGAGAGGCACTGTTGCAGTCGACCCACGCGTAATTCCGCTTGGCACTAAGCTATATATAAAGAGCCTTACACCAGGCGTTCCTGATTATGGCTTTGCCATCGCTCAAGATACTGGCGGCGCCATCAAAGGTAATAAAATTGACCTTTTCATGGACACAGTTTGGGAGTGCTTACAATTTGGTAGAAGACCAGTTATGGTCTACATCTTAAAATGATAAAGAAAATAATTAAGCTATTAATCAAGATATTTTTAGCTTTGGCAATAGTCTTGGAGCTCTTAGTTATTTTTAATAATAGCAAGAGGCCATCTGGCTCACCCGAGTACATCATAGTACCAGGAGCGAGATGCAAGAACAATGAGCCGATGCTCGCACTTAAGTATAGGCTCGACGCAGCGTATGAGTACTACACTATACATGGAGCTGTCAAGATAATCACGACAGGCGCTGAGAGTCAAGGCGAAACTATAAGCGAAGCCATGGCTGCGAAGAACTATCTTGTATCACTTGGCGTTGATGAAGCTGACGTAATCACTGAAGAGCACTCTAAAAATACTATAGAGAATCTTGAGTTTGCAAGCGACATAGCTGGCAAAGACAAAGAGTACTTAATCGTGTCAAACGGCTTTCATATGTTTAGAATCGATTTAATAAGTAAGTACCTTGGCATAAAGCACGAGCTATACTCAGCCAAAACGCCACAGGATATACTAGTCAAAAACTATTTACAAGAAGTAGCATCGATATTTTATTTAGCGTTTAAGATAGTGACAGGAAAAGTTTAATAAGATTATATTAGGCAGAACGAAATGGTTCTGCCTTTCTTTACGTAAAAAATGGATAAGAAATTAAATTCTTATCCATTTTCTTATCTAATATATATATTTCATTAACTATTGTTTACCAAGATATATTCTTGCTTGGTATATACATTTGAAACTTCTCCTTCTTTTATTCGAATTATATAGTCAAAATAATCAATATTATCTGTGCCAAGATCATGTGATACTTCGATATAAATTTTACTATTATAATTAGAAATAATTTCATCACGAACAAGTTTTTTAGTATTAACATCAATAGCTGACAGCCCTTCATCAATTAGAACAATATCTTTTTTAGCTAAAGCACAGGTCAAAATATTCAATACTTGCTTTTCGCCACCGCTTAGTTCGTTACAATTATTTGAATTAACTAACCTGTTTACAATAGTCTTAGGTAATTTGTTCAAATAAGAATAAATGTCATTTTCGTCATAGGCATTAAAATGTGTAAGTTGTTCAAGAAAAGGTACTGAAAAAACATGTGAATTTTGAGTGATATAAAAAACTTTTTCTGAAGCAAATTCAGACAAATTATTACTTATACTTTCATTATTTAGATATATGTCCCCTCTATCGTGCTCAATTTGTCCAACGATTGTCTTTAGTAGTGTTGACTTGCCACTGCCACTTTCACCTATTATAAGATATTTATTTCCTGATTTAAATTCAATATTTACCGGGCCTAAATAAAAATCATTTATTGCATATTCTAAATTTTTTAATTTCAAAGAAGATATTTCATTATATTCAGCTAATGAGCCGCTACATTCTTTTTCATTTTCTAAATATTCATTTCCTATGTCTTTTGCTTCTCTAACGATTTCCTTGCAAGAGTTTATTGCATTAATATCATTTAAAATATACTTAATAGGATAAATAAAACTTTCAATATAAGCAAATGTTGCAACTCCTGCTCCTATGGTAATTTCGCCCCTAATAAGTAAATAGCCTACCATTATAAATGCTGTTAGACTAACTAAATCCATAACAAATCCGTTAACAATGTTAACAAAAGTTTTAAATTTGCCAAATGCTAATTTTTGATCTTCTGTTTCAGATAATCTTTGATAATGATATTTTCTTATTCCATCTTTTGATGCTTCATCTAGCCCCATATGACCCAAATAGAAATCGTTTAGAATGTCTGTATAATTACCAAAACTATCTTGATAATATTTTCTTTTTTCTGCTAATTTCTTGGCAGTTATCTTAGGAACGATTACACTTACAAGTGACGCTAAAATAATAGAAATTGCTATCCTATAGTCCACAAAAACAACTAAGGAAACTGTATATATAAGTAACTGTACAATAGATTTAATTATATCAACATACGTTGATAAATATTCATCTTCTATGATTTCGACATTAGTATTTGTTATAGTTAAATACTCACCAACGCTTTTTTCTTTAAAGACGTAGTTAGGTCTTCCGAAAATTGACTTGAAAATAACGTCTTTAGTGTACTTTGTGAATTCTTTATCCCTCTTCCACTCATTGTATTGTGATATAAATTGAAATATAGCACTACCTAATATTAACGCCAAATATGTAAATCCCAAATTTATTAATAAATCTTTAGTATTATTACCTATACCGTTAAACAATTCTTTTTGAACATATGGTATTAACGCTATACACATAGTATATAATAGTGAAAAAATAAGTTCTATTATGGTCGATGTTTTTATTTTTTCCAAAATTTTGATTTCTAATTTCATAATTGCCTCCTATTATATATAATGTTATAATTAATACTAATTATGATAAATATATTATAACATATTTATTTTTAAAAACAACAATTACACTTACTTTTTAAATTTTATTAATTTTCACTTACCATTATCTTCTGAAAATAAAAAACTCTTGAGCCATCGCCCAAGAGTTTTCTTCATCTAATTAAATAAATTATCTTTTTCTTCCGAAAATCATGTTGACAATCCAGATTAATACAACTGCGCCTACAACACCAACGATAAGGTCATTAATAATGCCGCCCTTTGCTTCAAAGCCAGCTAGTCCAGCTATCCATTTACCTATGCCGCCGCCTATGATACCAGCAAGGATGTTCTTGATCCAGCCCATTTGTGCGTCAGTTTTCATAATTAATGAAGCAATCCAACCTGATAGTGCTCCTACTATTATTGAATACATAATATCTCCTCCTTTTTTTATTATTACCCAAAACAAAAAAATATTAAAATAATATAAAAATTTTATTGTAATCCCCCCCTAAAATGATATAATTTATTAAAGGAGTGATATATATATGAATCGAATTCTAAAAAAACATAGCTTTAAATATTTACTAACAATAATATTAAGTATTTTAACATCGTTTTTATTTTCTGTTTTTGCTATAAGAACCGGCAAAGTTATTGACGTAGTTGTTAATAAGAATAGCTCACTTAAAGATAAAATTTTATCTTGTATTCTTATTATTTTTCTATGGTTTGTTCTTTCTAGTATCTTTAGTTATGTTAAAAGTAAATACGCATCTGATGTAATAAAAGATCTAAAAATGCATCTATACAACTCAATAGGAAAGAAGGAAATATCAGACTATATGAGTGTATCCAATGAGTATTATTTGAATAATCTAACTAAAAACATTGATTTTTATAATGATAACTACTTAGGACCAAAGTGCGATATTGTTTCAAACATTATAAGTGCAATTGTAAGTGTAGGTACTATATTTTTTATTAATTGGAAACTTGGTCTTTCTTTTGTAGCAGTTACTTTAGTAACAATTATTTTATCACAGCTACCTGGTGTAATTATGGCAAAGAAAACTGTTAAGTTTTCAGAAAGAAATGCAGATAATCTAAAGCTTATAAATAATAATTTATCAGGATTTGAGCAAATAAAGCTACTTAATCTATTTAATATTTTTCAAAATATCTTCAAGAAAAAAGATAATGATTTTGAAAACGTAAGACTAGAGTACATGTTTGCCTCTCGTTTTGCAAATACTTTAGGAATATTTTTCAGCTTCTTTGCTCAACTTGCCTGTATGTCTATAGGCATCTGGTTTGTTTTACAAGGAAATTTAACAGTAGGTCTCTTAATATCTTCTATAAACTTATTAAATGGAGTTTTTAGTCCAGTCCAAGAATTTGCTCAAAACAAAAATCTAATGGGTACAGTTAAAGATATCGTTAAAAACTTTGAAAATATAATGAGTACAGATAATGAAGAAAGCCTTGGCATAATGTTAAATGATAATGTTAATAGCATAGCCATTAAAAACTTAAGCATGGATTTTAAAGATAAGCATATATTTGACAATTACAATGTTAATTTCGAAAGCAATAAAAAGTATGCTATAGTTGGCGAGTCCGGTAGAGGTAAGTCAACATTAGTAAAACTAATTATGAAGTATTACTCTTCCAATTCATACAGTGGAGAAGTTTTAATAAACGGAACAAACATTAATAAGATTGATACAGAAAGTCTATTCAATAAAATCGCTTATATTCAAAGAAATGATTTCTATGTGGATGGAACCATAAAAGATAATATTGAACTGTATAGAAACTTAAATATTCAACAAAACTTATATAACCAACTAAAATTTACTGGAGACTTTTTAAATAAAAATATTGAAGATGGCAGCAGAAATTTAGTTTCAACTGGTGAAAAGCAAATGATAGATATACTTAGATTTCTAGTAAAAGATTATGATGTCCTTATTTTTGATGAACCAACATCAAACTTAGACAGAGAAACAAGTAAAATTATATTTGATTTAATATTTAAAATAAGTAATAAGATAGTTATAGTTATAACTCATACAAGTAATGAAGAAACGCTAAATAAATTTGACGAAATTATTAGATTGTAAATCATCATATATTAGTAAAAAGTAAATGTAAGTACCCCCTTAATCCAAATATGGAGATAAGAGGGTATTTTAATGTAAAATTTTATTTACAAAATATCATATTTATGTTAATATTTTTATGAGGTGATTAAATGATTGACATAAGTAGAGCAAATAACTTAAGTAAAGAGGATAAATATAAGCTTGCCATCGAGATGATTAGGCGCCAATTTCAAGAGGAGACTAATTTCATAGCGAATCTCGCAAATACTGCGGCCATTATATATCACTTGATTGATGGCGTGTCATGGTCGGGCTTTTACCTATATGACGGAACTAATCTTGTGCTTGGTCCCTTCCAAGGCAAACCCGCTTGCAACAGGATAATGCTTAGCAAAGGCGTTTGCGGCACTGCTTATTCAAGCAAAAAGACTATAGTTGTTGAAGATGTTAATAGCTTTGCTGGTCACATCGCTTGTGACGCTATGAGTAAAAGTGAAATTGTCGTTCCTATATATAATATGACTCGGGGCGTTGGTGTCTTGGATATCGACTCGTATGAATATAGTAATTTTGATGCCATTGACAAGGAATACTTAGAAAAGATTGTCGACTATATCGTAAAACATAGTGACACGTCACTTAGGTAAAAGAAGTATAAATATTTTCTATAGCAATAGCACTCAATATTTAATAAATCAATATATCTTGATTATTTGTAAAGTTTCTGTTACAATATCGTCTGGAGGGATAAAACTATGAAAAGAAAATTTTTAGTATTGTTATCAGTTTTAATCATGGCTTCACTAGTAATAGTTGGCTGCGGTAAAAAAGATGACAATGAAACAAAACCAGCTGAAGAAAACACTCAAACAGAAACAGCTGAAAACACAGAAGAAAACAATGAAGAAGAAAATAAAGATACTCAAAACTTTGAAGGCAAAACTTTAAATGTTGTTGCTACAAGTGATTCTTATGTACCTTTATTTGACAAGTTCACTGAAAAAACTGGCGCTAAGGTAGAATTCCTATCTATGTCAAGTGGTGAAGTTATCTCAAGAACTAAGGCTGAAGGCAAGCCAATGGCTGATCTTTGGTTCGGAGGCGGACTTGACGCTTTCATGGCTGCTAGAGATGACGGTCTTCTAGAAAATTATACATCTGATGTAACTGCTACTGTTCCCGAAGAATACAAGGACAAAGACGGCGCATACATCTCTAAGGGTATCACTGTTGTTGGTTTCATCGTTAACGATTCAATTCTAGAAGAAAAAGGCTTAGAAGCACCTAAGACTTGGAAAGACCTTGCTGATCCAAAGTACCAACACTTAGTTATCATGAGTAACCCTGCTATATCAGGTACTAACTATGCAGCTCTTAAGGGCTTACTAGACATCTACGGAGAAGAAGAAGGCTGGAAAGTATTTGAAGGCATCAACAATAACATTGACTTCTACTCAAAGAGAGGTAAAGACCCACAAGAAAAAACTGTTCAAGGCGAATTCGCCATCGGTATAATTCCTGCTGACAAGAAAGCATTTGACGCAGCTAAGGACAATAACTTAACAGTTATCTATCCAGAAGACGGCGTTTGCTGGGTGCCAGAAGGAGTTGCTATATTCAAAGGCAGCGAAAACGTTGACGTTGCAAAGGCTTTCATCGACTTCATGTTAAGCGAAGACGCTCAAAAGATGATTGCTGAAATCGACGGAAAGGACTCTAACCAACTTATCGTTCCTGGTATCGAAAGCTTTGACCTAGGTTTACCAAAGGACAGACTAGTTAAGGAAGACCTATCAACATTTGGTTCAGACAGAGAAAGAATCTTAGAAAAGTTTAACGAAATTTCAAAAGGTAAAACTGAAGACAAATAAGTTTAAATAATCTATAGTGTGATAGTTTTTACTGTCACACTATTTTTTTACATATTAGGCATATGGCCTAAATCATATCAGATATAGGAGTTTATATGAAAAAGATTAAATCATCTAAGTTAATAGACTACACAATTGCGGCTGTGCTCTCGGCACTAGTCGTAATCTTCATACTTATCCCCTTCTTAACAGTTTTTAAAGAGAGTTTCTTTGTAGATGGTGCTTTTTCTTTAGAGCATTACCAAAAAATTCTCTCAAACAAGAAACTGATCACAAACACATTTAAGATGGGTGTGCTTACTACACTAGTCGCAACACTTTCCTCATCTTTCGTAGCTATATTTTATTATCTATCGAGGAAAAAAGTAAAGACGCTCATTATACTTATACTTTCAATTACACTAATAAGCCCGCCTTTTGTCTCATCGCTTAGCTATATCACGCTCTTCGGCAGACGCGGGATAATAACATACAAGCTCTTAGGCCTAAACATGAACCCATATGGCATGTGGGGCATTGTCTTTATGCAGGCTCTATCTGATTTGTCGCTAAACAGTCTTTTGCTCATAGGCTTTCTTCAAAATCTTGACAAGAGCATAATCAACTCGGCAAGAAGCTTGGGCGCGAGCACTAATGACATAATCATCGATATAATTGTTCCCGCGATGAAGAATGGTATCAAGGCTGTCATGATGCTTAGCTTTTTTAGAAGCGTTTCAGACTTCGGTACGCCAGCCATAATCGGTGGTAATTACGAAGTATTGGCCCTTGAAAGCTACTTCCAAGTCATTGCCAATGGTAATCTTGGCAGAGCGGCTGCCATGAACGTCTTTATACTAGTGCCAACACTAATAATATTTTTATTCTCATCAAAGGCAGTTAAATCAGGTACACTAGCAAGCGGCTCACCTAGTAAGGAAGAAGTTCCACTTAAGAGAAATGGCATTTTGTATTATATAATCAGTGCTTTTGCAATATTTTTCATATTTTGGATAGTTTCTTTATATGCGTCCATCATTTTAAACGCTTTTACTAAGATGCGTGTCGGCGAACTTGTATTTACTCTTGATAATTTTAAAAATACTAAAGTATTTATAGGCGGCGTCGCACTTAGAAGCATTGTCTATAGTATAATCTCAGCCATTGGAGGCACTTTCATCGGACTTTTAATCGGCTACTATCTTATTATCAAACGCTATAAATATATGAAGGTCATTGACACGATAGCAAATCTACCATACATCATACCAGGAACTTTCTTTGGATTAGGTTATTTGCTATTCTTTAGATCGCATCCTATAGCAATAACAGGAACAGCGGCGATAGTTGTCTTAAACGTTTTATTTAAGCAGCTGCCTTTCTCAACGAGGGCATCGAGCGCAGCTATGATGGACATTGACACGAATACGCTTAACTCAATCAGAGACTTAGGCGGCTCATCCATAAATGAAATTACTGACGGTGTTTTGCCTCTTTCAAGAAATTCGATAATGATATCGATGATAAACGCGTTTACAACGACGATGACAACTGTCGGAACAATCATTTTCCTTGTCTACCCTGGCAAGAAACTGATGACGCTCGTTATGTTTGACGTAATTCAAAGTGGGAAATATGGCGTTGGCTCAGTAATCGCCTTCTACATCATACTAATTTGCCTTGCTTTTAACATATGTTTAAGGCTTTTAATGAGCAGAGATTTTAGAGAGAATATTAAAAATAAATTTACAAAGATATTTGCAAGAAAGGATGTGAAGTAAATGTTTTTAGAAGTGAAAAATATTTCCAAAAAATATGAGGACAAATACGCGATAAAGGACGTGAGCTTCTCTTTGGAGAAAGGCAAGTTCCTTTGTTTGCTTGGGCCATCTGGTTCGGGTAAGTCAACTATACTTCACTCAATTGGCGGCTTTATCAAACATGAGGGAGAGATAATCCTTGACGGCAAAAGCATTAAGGATCTTTCTCCTGAAGATAGAGACGTTTCGACCGTCTTTCAAAGCTTTGGCCTCTTCCCTCACATGAATGTTTTAAAAAACGTTATGTATGGGCTTAAATTTAAAGAAAAAGATAAATCAAAGAAGGAAAAAGAAGCTGAGGCGAGAGAAGTTTTGCGCATCGTCGGACTAAATGGCTACGAAAAAAGGTATCCATCGGAGCTATCAGGCGGTGAGAAGCAGCGTGTTGCTCTCGCAAGAAGCCTTGTAGTTAGGCCAAAGATCTTGCTTATGGACGAGCCGCTGAGCGCGCTTGACGCAAAACTTCGTAGCGAGATGCAATTCGAAATAAGAAGGATACAAAGGGAGTTTAACATAACAACCATCTTCGTAACGCATGATCAAAAGGAAGCCTTTGTTATGGCGGACGAAATCATCATCATAAATCACGGTGAACTTGTTGCCAAAGGCGCTCCACAAGACATTTACAATCATCCGAAAAACGAGTTCACTCTTGACTTTATCGGCAACAAAAACATTATCAAGGGTAAATATCTAAGGCCAGAAAAAATTCGCCCTGATGCAAATGGCGAAGAATTTGTAATTAAAGACATAACTTTTAATGGCGAGACCATTGAACTAGATATAGAAAATGATGAGCATAAGCTAGAAATGCTAATTTTAAACGACGACGTCAATTATCAAATTGGCGAGAAAATTAAGGTTAAATATGAAATGGAGGATATAGATGAGAGTACTACACGTCTTGACACAGCTTCCTGCTAAAACTGGTAGCGGCGTCTACTTCGCAAATTTAATATCGGCTTTCAAGGCTGCAGGCGTAGAGAATGCTGCCATATACGGCGCTGAAGAAAAACACAGAGACTTGATAAATGTAGACGCGGATCAGGTATATGAAGTTTTATATGACACGGATGAAGTGCCTTTCCACATCTGCGGTATGAGCGACATCATGCCATACGAGTCGACTATATATAGCGAGATGAGTGAAGACATGATAGATACAATGCTAGAAGCCTTTCGCAAGAGACTTATTAAAGTGAAAAATGAGTTCAAGCCAGACTTAGTTATCTCTCACCACCTAATGTTTTTGACGGACCTCGTTCGCGAAGTTTTTAACGATGTGAAAGTCGTTGGCATCAGCCACGGAACTGACATGAGACAAATCATGCAGCACGAAAGATTTTTAAAGAGACTTACTCATCTTAAGGACCTTGATCAAGTACTCACTGTAACTCCAGCTGAGCACGAGCAAATAGTGGAGCTGCTTGGCATAACTAAAGAAAAAATTCATCTTGTTTGCGGCGCTTATAACGACAAAGTCTTCTACCCTAGTGAGAATCATGAAGATGATGGCAAAATCAGACTTATGTACGCTGGGAAGATAGTTGAGTCAAAAGGCATTTTTGCTCTAGCAGCAGCACTGCCATATCTAGAGAAAAATCACAACAATGTCGAGCTGCACATCATAGGTAACGCATCAGATGAAGATAAAGAAAAGATGATGATGGAGGCAAACTACTCCAAAAATTTATTTATACGAGACGCAGAGAACCAAATGCTTATGGCAGAAGACCTAAGACGCTCAGATATATTCATCTTGCCATCATACTACGAAGCCCTTGGTTTAGTTGCGATAGAGGCACTTGCCTGCCACAAATTAGTAGTCGCATCGGAGATAGATGGTCTAAGGCAACTACTTGGCGAAAAACTTGTAAATAGCGGAATAATAGAGTTTACAAAGCTTCCTCGTATACGCGACGTTGATAAGCCATATACAGAGGACATTCACGCCTACGTTGAGAGACTTGTGGCAAATATAGAAAAGCAAATAGCAAGGCTTGATGAGAATTTATTTACAGAAGAAATATCAAAGGACTTAGAAGAGTATTCATGGGCAAACATTGGCAAAAGAATTCTTGGAATAATTGCGGCTTAAGCTTGCTATGCTCACTCACTCATTGCGAAGTACTCTAGTACGACTCACTCGCTCGTTTACTACGCTTCGCTTAATCAATCAATTATTCTTACAGAATTCAGAATTCTAGGTATAATTAAATAATTACCCACAGATAAAAATGCCTCATTATCGAGGCGTTAATTTTTCTTATTTCAATAAAACGCTAGTTTCTGAAATAAGAATCATATTTTTGCTTCCTTATTTCAAATAATCATCATTTTATGAAATAAGAATATATTTTTTGCTTCCTTATTTCAAATAATCGTAAGTTTCTGAAATAAGAATCGTATTTTTAATTTTTTATTTCAAAAAACAAAAAACAGAGTACGAAAATCATACTCTGCTATGTGTTTTAATAAAAATATCTTAATAACTTTTTATATAAATATTTTTTATCATAATTCTTGGCCTAAACTATTCTTCCAGTGCTTTTACTATGCCGTCCAAATCTTTTTCTTCTATCAAATCTGCTTGACCTGAGTCAACAAGTCTTGTGTTTTCTGGTTTCAAAGCAAGCGCCGCATAATCTTTTACTCCAAATTTCTCAGCTAGGGCCTCTGCCTTTGGCTCGCCAAAGATGTAGTGCTTCTTTTGGCACTCGTCGCAGATGAAGTATGCCATGTTCTCAACTAGGCCATATACCTTTATGTGCATTAACCCAGCCATCTTAAAGGCTTTTTGAACTATCATATCAACAAGCTCTTGGCTCGATGTAACTATGACTAGTCCGTTTAATGGATACAATTGATATATACTTAACTGTATATCTGATGTTCCTGGCGGCATATCAACCAAAAGATAATCAAGTTCGCCCCAGTTAACGTTTTGGTAGAATTGTCTCAAGGCGCCCATCAGCATAGGTCCTCTCCAAACTAGTGGATCTGTTTCGTGCTCCATAAGTAAGTTCATTGACACAACTTTAACGCCATTAGCCGCTTCAGCTGGCTCGATGTTCACGCCGTCTTCTGAAGTAATCATGCCATGAAGGCCATAAGATGCTGGTATCGACGGTCCTGTAAGATCCGCGTCAAGTATACCGACCCTGTAGCCTTTTTTTGCCAAAGCGTTTGCAAGTAGCGTTGTTACGTAGCTTTTGCCAACGCCGCCCTTTGCGCTCACGACGCCTATTACCTTATTTATCTTTGATTTATCATTCGCTTGTAGCTTTTCAAGCGCGCATTTGTCTTTGCATGCCTTGCAATCGTTGTCACAGCTCATCTAATCCCTCCTAAAGTCTATACGCTATAGATAAAAACGCTTCTATACCGTTTTCTATAGCCTCATCATTAAATTCATACGCTTCATCGTGAATGTCCTTGTGATCCTCGCCCACGCCTAGTAGGAAAAATAATTCTCTCGCCTTACGCCTATAGTAGCCGAAGTCCTCACTGCTTCTGATTATCTCTTTTCTCTCTTCGAATGGCAGTCCATCCGCATCAATGGCTTTAACGAAGTCCTCATAAAGCTCTTCGTCATTCACGACCGATAAAAACTCATCCGTACTATTTAATTCTACCACAAAACCCTTCTCTTCTAAAGCCTTTTTATATTTATTTTCGAAAATATTTTTAAGTTTTGCTAGGTCATCGTCGTTATATGCCCTGAGTGTTAGATCTAGCTCCAAATTTGCTGGCGACACACCAAAATTTTCTCCGCCAAGCTTTACGCCAACAACGGTTATGAAGATGTTGTCAGTAAATTTCTCGCCTTGAAGAGTAAAATCTTTGTAAGCGTCTTTCTTTATGAATGGCTCTATATCTTTAATAATCTCGCTGCAAGCGTATATCGGATTTAGTGAATTTTCTGGTATCGATGCGTGCGACTGCCTTCCCACTATACTTATTTTTAAGCCAAAGGACGATAAAAACAATAGTCCCTTCTTTGTAGATATAGTCCCTGTCTTAATTCCAGCGTAATTATGAAGACCGTAAGCCTCAGTAATCTTGTACTTATCAAAAATTTCAAGAGCATCAAGCGCTCCATAACCAGTCTCTTCAGCCGCTTGAAACAAAAAATAAACGTTCTTATCAATCTTAGCCATATCCATTGAAAGTATAGTGCCAAGCATTATCGCCATGTGGCCATCGTGACCACAGCCGTGAAAGCGTGTCTTTTGGCTATTTACAATGCTATCCATATCACAGCGCAAAACTATTGACTTTTTATCCTCGCCCTTAAAATATCTATAGAGTAAATAAGATTTGTCCTCAAGAAGCTCAAGGCCATTGACGCCATTCAAAACATCTTTAATAAAAGCTCTGGTCCTATCCTCTTTAAAAGCCTCCTCGGGCATCTTGTGAAGCTCTTTTCTAAAACGAATAAACTTTTCTATATCCATTATCTATTTATAGACGCAGCCATAAGCTTAAATGTGTGTCTATCTCCTCTTAAGGTTCTTGAAAGTTCAAAAATATTTTGTCAAATGGCAAGGCCACCATAACCAGAGTCGCCTATATGCTGAATGTCAGCGCCTAAAATTTTATTTCTAAGTGCAATGTCTCTAATGACTTCTCTTGGCGAACTTTCTTGCGAAGTACCGATGGTAGTCATCACAAGAGCGCCGTTTTTGTGCGCAAGCTCTACTATAGCTCTAACGTCTTCATCGAAAACGCCTGGACATGTGCCAACAGCTGGTACAGAAAGTACATCAGCGCCGTCAATTAAAAAGCCTTCATAAACATCAAGGTCTGCAATCTTCTCGTCAACACCCGATGAATGCATCTTGCCAGCAAAGATAAGTCCGTGGAAATATTTTTTGGCTAGTTTTATCGCCTCGTTAATGCCCTCGTTGTCAACGCCAGTACCAGGGTTTCCAGTAAACATAACGAAGTCGAAGCCCATCTCATCAAGCTTTTTAATATTTTCTTCGCTCGCCTTTCTTCCCTCGCTAATCACTTTCTTTTCGCTAAACATATTCTTGTCTTGAACTGGTTCTAGATTTAAACCGATAGGTCTCTTGACAAGATTTTTTAGCTTTTTAATGATATCGTCACCACTATAATCAAGGCCCTTGATTTTCTTTTCATTCACATCGAAAAAATTTAATAAAATTAGGTCAGCGCCAAAGGCCTTAGCAAGTTCAGACGATGTCACGCCATAAGTCGCAGGCTCTTGAACCACAACATTCTCCGACAAAACAATCCTCGCTTTACAAGACTTAATCGCTTGTTTCAATTCATCTTTATTCAAATTAATGATCTCGTCGCCACTAAGATCAAAAAATCTCTTTAGCATATAATCACCTCTTTTATATATGTACCCAATTAGATAGAAAAATAGGTGAAGATTTCTCTCCACCTATAATCAATTTATTAAGCTACAACTTTTCTTTCTAAATATATAGTCTCTACATTATTTAATTTATTCATAATGTCTTTATCATGTGTAATCATTATAATTATCTTTCCTTTATCGTATAAGTCAGATATAAGCCTTG
>OASL01000005.1_pt1 | contig 140420 bp, 118 predicted proteins | sample 1494871 | NCBI WGS metagenome assembly OASL01 (sample SAMEA3360686, study PRJEB22359) | human gut metagenome | biome: ENVO:urban biome; feature: ENVO:human-associated habitat; material: ENVO:feces | place: Bangladesh | collected 2011 | reverse complement strand
TTGTAGTGGTAATTTAAGTATAGGATAAAATGTGTGCAAGTGCAACTTTTTTTGTTATTTTTCAAAAAAATATCTATTGAGTATTTTACTCCCCAATAGATATTATACAGCCAATAAAGAAAGCGTGGTAGTCCCACGCTTTTTCTATTGGCAAAGCCATAAATAATATCTATAATAAACCCAATCAATATAAAGAAATTTAATGCATCTGTAAATTCTCCTATTTAGAGCACATATATAGAAAAAATTCTATATATTTTGCGAAAACATATTGACTTTTTTCTATATGTATGTTAGTATTGATTTAGAGAGAAGAAAGGAGTGAAAGATATGGTTGAAAATATTTATGAATCTATTTCTAAAAAGCTTAAGGCGATATCGGATCAAAAGCGGCTAAAGATTGTTGACATACTATCTTGCGGCGAGCTATGCGCTTGTGAGATTCTTGAAAAGTTTGACATCACTCAGCCGACTTTGTCGAGTGACATGAAAAAGCTTGAGGAGGCAAAGCTTGTCAAGAGCCGCCGCGAGGGCAAGAATACTTACTACACGCTGAACAAAAAGGCGCTTGAGCACTTCCTTGAGCAGCTTGAGTACATCTTCAGTGACAAGCCTGATTGCATCTGTCACAGTGAGGAGAAGATTGATTACTAATATATCTATATAAGTTTTTGAATGTATTAAGCTAATAAATGCTAATGGATGCGCGCTTTTCGCGCGGAAGCGAAGGCATCTGATAGGGCAAAATGCACTAAAATAATTTTTAAATAATTAAATCTAAAGGAGACAGTATGAAAAAAACAAATAATAAAGCAATAGGATCTTTTCAAAAGAATTTATCGCTATGGGTATTGATATGCATGGTTTTTGGAACTTTGCTTGGTAAATTTATCCCTGCAATTCCACAGCTACTGAATAAACTATCTATCGCAGGTATTTCTGTTCCGATAGCTATTTTAATTTGGGTTATGATATATCCAATGATGATAAAGGTAGACTTTCAAAGTATAAAAGAAGTAGGGAAAAATCCTAAAGGGTTATTTATAACATGGATAACAAACTGGCTAATCAAGCCATTTACAATGTTTGCCTTGGCTTACTTATTTATGTTTGTAATATTTAAATCATTTATTAGCACGCAGCTAGCGACAGAGTATTTGGCTGGTATGGTACTTCTTGGAGCAGCTCCTTGCACTGCTATGGTTTTTGTTTGGAGCACTCTAACTGATGGTAACCCAGCATATACCGTTGTACAGGTGGCGACAAACGACCTTATTATCTTGTTAGCTTTTGTGCCGATAGTAAAATTTTTGCTAGGCGTTTCAAATGTAGTTGTTCCATACAGCACATTGTTTATAAGTATCTTTCTTTTTGTAGTAGTGCCACTAGTTGCAGGTGTACTTACTAGAGTAGTAGTTACTAAAAAGAAAGGTAAAGAGTATTTAGAAAATAATTTTCTACACAAATTTGATAATGCAACAAGCATCGGCCTATTGTTAACTCTTGTACTAATATTTAGCTCTCAGGCAGAGGTTATCATCAATAATCCGCTTCACATCATATTGATAGCAGTGCCACTAATAATACAAACTTATCTAATATTTTTCCTTGCATTTGGAGTAAGTAAATTACTAAAGCTACCTTTTGATATTGCCTGCCCTGCTGGCATGATAGGTGCATCAAACTTTTTTGAACTTGCCTTAGCAGTTTCGATAGCTTTGTTTGGAACAAATAGTGGAGCTGCGCTAGCTACGACTGTAGGAGTGCTTACCGAAGTACCTGTCATGCTTTCATTAGTTAAGATAGCTAATAAGGCAAAAGCTAAGGCTAATATATAAAGATATATTGGGGTAAAACATAAGATTAATTATAATATTATAAAATGAGAAGATTATCAAGAAGAATTTTGATATCTTAGGTAAAAAGATTTTTCATATCAAAAAAATTTAAGAAAGGGTGTTAAGAATGAAAAGAATGTCAATTTATGAACCAGCTATGTGTTGTGATACAGGTGTTTGCGGAGTTAATGTAGACCCTGAACTAGTACGTATGTCAACAGTAATCAATATTTTGAAGAAAAATGGTATCACTATTGAAAGATACAATTTATCAGGTGAACCAATGGCATTTGCCAATAATGAGAAGGTAAAAGAAGCTTTGGATAAAAATGGTGTCGATATACTACCACTAATCCTTGTAGACGACGAGATAGTCATAGAAGGCAGATATCCAAAAAATGATGAAATAATGGAACTTTTACAAATCTCTAAAGAATATTTTAAAGCTAGTAAGCAAAATAAAGGATGCTGTGGAGGTAATAGCTCGTGTTGTTAAGGAGGGGGTATTATGAAAGAATTTAATCTTGAAAATCTTAAATTAACTAAATATCTATTTTTCACAGGCAAGGGAGGTGTTGGTAAAACATCTGCAGCTTGTGCAACAGCAGTGACTTTAGCAGACGAAGGAAAGAAAGTACTACTTATCAGTACAGACCCTGCTTCAAATCTTCAAGATGTTTTTGCAACAGAATTAGACGGTGAAGCAAAACCTATTAAAGGAGTAGACAATTTAGAAGTAATCAATCTAGATCCATTGGAAGCGGCACAAAACTATAAAGAAAGTGTAGTAGGGCCTTTTAGGGGCAAGATGCCTGATTCTGTTATTGAGAATATGGAAGAACAGCTATCTGGATCTTGTACAGTAGAGATTGCTGCCTTTAATGAGTTTTCTAATTTCATTACAAATACTGAGCTTAATAGAGACTATGAGCATATTATATTTGATACAGCTCCTACAGGTCATACCCTTAGGATGTTACAGCTTCCTTCTGCTTGGACTAATTTTATCAGTGAAAGTACTCATGGAGCATCATGTTTAGGACAGTTATCAGGCTTAGAGTCTAGAAAAGAAATATATAAACAGGCAGTTGAAAATTTAGCAGATGGGACTTTAACAACACTAGTATTAGTTACAAGGCCTGATAATACACCACTTAAAGAGGTAGTCAGAGCATCAAAGGAGCTATCTGAGATTGGAATAAAAAATCAAATATTAGTGATTAATGGTGTCTTAGAAAATTATGATGATGAATTATCTGAAAGTATATATAAGAAACAACAGCAAGCAATTGAAAATATGCCAGATATCTTACATGACTTTGATACCTATACAATTGCCTTGAGATCATATAACATTACTGGAATTGACTCTATAAGAAATCTTCTTAAGAAAGATCAAATAAATGAAGGAAAAGAGGAAGTAAAAGGCAAACTCTTTAATTTAGATGATGTTGTTAGTGATCTTGTAAAGAATAATAGAAAAGTAATCTTTACTATGGGCAAGGGCGGCGTAGGAAAGACTACTATAGCAGCTTCTGTTGCTCTTAAGCTAAGCAAACTTGGTAAAAAAGTACACCTAGCTACAACAGATCCTGCTGACCATATAAAATTCATGATAGATAGTTCAAGTGGAATAGCTATGAGTCATATTGATGAAAAAGAAGAATTAAAAAAATATCAAGAAGAAGTACTTGAAAATGCAAGAAAAACAATGAGTGATGATGATATAGCTTACATTGAAGAAGATTTAAGATCACCATGTACACAAGAAATAGCTGTATTTAGAGCTTTTGCAGAGCTAGTGGAAAAAGCAGACGATGAAATAGTAGTTATTGATACTGCTCCTACGGGTCATACTCTATTGCTCTTAGATTCAACTTTAAGTTATCATAGAGAAGTTGAAAGAACTCAAGGACAGATACCTGAATCTGTAAAAAACTTGTTACCTAGATTAAGAGGAGAGGAAACAGAAGTATTAATAGTTAGCTTGGCAGAGGCTACTCCATATTACGAGGCATATCGCTTAGAAGAAGATCTAAAAAGGGCATCAATTCATACCAATTGGTGGATTGTTAATTCATCCCTTTACAAAGCAAATCCAAGTAACAAGATGTTATCTGCTAAAGCAAATGAGGAAGTTAAGTGGATTAACAAGATATTAGATCATACTTCAGGAAAACTAGCCGTCGTTGAATGGACAAAAGAAGACCTTCGTGGCGAGAAACTTTATAATATATAGTAGGAAAAAATGAATAAAACTAAAATTGCCTTTGTCTGTGTTCACAATTCATGCAGAAGTCAAATCGCTGAAGCACTGACAAAAAAATTTGCTGGTGATTCTATAGAGGTATATTCTGCAGGGACAGAATTGAAGGATCAAATTAATCAAGACGCAGTAAGGCTTGTCAAAGAAATCTATGGAATTGATATGGAAGAGACACAAAAGCCAAAACTTTTAGATGAAATCCCAGAAGTTGACTACCTAATTACAATGGGATGTAATGTAGTTTGCCCAATTCTGCCTTACACTGTTAAAAAAGATGATTGGGGACTTGATGATCCTAGTGGAAAAAATGATGAAGAGTTTATAAAAACAATCAAGGAGATTGAAAGTAAAGTTCATAAATTAATTGCGGAGATAGAGGCAATTAAGGAATGACGGTGACTGCGGCAATAGCTGCTGCTAGGATCATTTACTATATAAGTTAATAAAGCATTTAATGCATAAAAATAGCGAACATATTTGTACGCTATTTTTTATTTACTCAACTATTTCTTTTTAATATCTAGGGCTAATAGCTTAGATCTAATATATATGATTTTATTTATTCTTTGTCCCATACCTGCCATTTTTTCATTTCGTTTTTTCTTAATTCTTTCTCAGTATTTCCGTCCCTATACTCCTTCAATTTTCTTATCATATCCTCTTTCCCTTCAGGGAATTTCGCTAGCAGTGGCAAAGGATTTGTCTTGTGCGTCGCCTTGATTACTGTGCTATTCTCAAGGTTTTCAAGTATATATATTTCCTCAGCTAAAACGTCTTTTATGGCAAGTCTTGTAAATTCTTTTGCGCGAACGAGGTCCTTAAGCGGCGCGCGCTTGAATATAACAGTCGTTACGAAAACTATTTCGAATGGCCTTATCTTGTTTAAAAGTTTTGCCGTTCCTTTTCTATGAGTCAGTGTCATTTCTTTGCCGCCAAGACCGAGCATGATGTAGACGGAGTAGCTAATGCCAAGCCTTTCAAGCTTTTTGCAGGCTCTTATGCTATCACTCACGCTGTGACCCTTTTTATGAAAGCTCAAAACTTCGTCCGAACCGCTCTCAAGACCGAGGCATAGCCTATCCATGCCCATGGCTTTAAGGCGAAGTAGCTCCTCATCAGTCTTGCGAAGGACGTCTGTCGCACGCGCAAACATTGATATGTAGTCTACTTCGAAGTGCTTATGTATCAGAGCAAAGACATTCTCAAGGAAAGATGCTTTTACGCATAAGGGATTACCCTCAAGCAGTGTAAATTTCTTGGGGCGGCGTCTCATATTGTCGTATCTAATTTTCTCCTTACGCAAATAGTCCTCGATCTTGGCGAGCTTGAAGATGTGAAATTTCTGCCTAAAATTCAGGTCGCAGTAGAGGCACTTTTGGTAAGAACAGCCTGATGTCACGGGCACCACGGGCATCGGCGTGTACATGTAGATGGGGTAAAAGTTTTCCATAATTATCTCCTTATAATTATATTAGCACTAAAATGTAATTATGTCAAAACTGTGTTATAATATAGATAATAATTATAAAAATATGGAGGAATATAAATGATTTTCTTTGATTTAGATGACACAATACTCGAAACAGCAAAAACAAATCTATTAATTTTTGAGCGTGCGCAAATGGATTTGCACATAGCGATCGATGCGGACGAGTTCAGAGGCCGCATAAGGACTGCACTTCGCTCGCGCATGATAAGGCATTTGGACTTTGCCTACAACGAAACCATCGGCATAGATCCACTTGACTACATGCTTATGGAGGAGCCATACGAGGAAGAAAGGCTAGAGCTATTCAAGAATGGGGTTTATAGCGATGTGAAGGACATTTTGGGCGAAATTACTCAAGAAGAATTTTTCGCGGCCTTTTTGAAGAGGCGCTTTGATTACACTGAAGCAATTGACGGCATGCTAGATTTAATAAAGGATTTAAAGGCTGCTGGCCACAAGATCGGCATCATCACAGACGGCATCAGCGAAGTTCAGCATAGAAAAGCACAAACACTTGGTCTTGACAAGCTTGTAGACCGCGTCTTTGCTTCAGGCGACTTTGGTTATGGTAAGCCCGATACAAAGTTTTTCTTCGGTGCTATGAAAATGGCTGGCGTTAGAGCAGAGGAGTCCACAATGATAGGCAACAACATCGACTCAGACGTTTTCGGCGCACTTGCAAGCGGCATGAAAGCAATCTACTTCGGCGGGAAGCCTAAAAATTACGTAGTTACATGGGCAAGTAGCGCGGATGAATTAAGAAAGATTTTATTATAGGCTGTGGTTTATTATGAAAACTGTTGACCATTATTCATATCCAGCGATTGTCACTTATTTTGATAACGGCACAACTGAAACATATTTTCCTGATTTTGATATTTATACAAGTAATGAAGATGACAAGGATCTGATGAAATACGCAAAAGAGCTACTTTCTGTACTTATAGAAGGGATTTTAGATGATGAAGAATTTTTACCAGAGCCGAGCAAATTGCAAGATTTGGCGCTTCAAGACAATGAAAGGACTATGCTTGTTGAAGTTTTTGTGCCAAGTGAAATTAATATAAAGAAGAATATTTCTGTTTATCCTTGTGTAGTAAGGCGTGAAGATGGCGTTTATTACGCTAATTTTCCTGACTTTGACGCCTGCTTTACTGATGCTGAGAGCTTAGATGAACTTTTTGTAAACACAAAAGAAGTTTTAAATGGGCTAATAAATACTATTTATGATAATGATTTGGATGTGCCTATGCCAAGTGAGGCTGATGATATAAAGCTAAAGAGTGACGAATTTTTAATTTTAGTAAAGGCGGATTTATCTAGCAATATGATTGAAAACGCATATATAAAAAGCGATGAAAAGTATTATAAGGAGCTTGTAAAAAGAGCTTCAGATATGAAAAAATAAATAGAGATAGCAAAAGGCGAGGGTTTTCCTCGCCTTTTCACTTCTCAAACCAAAATCACTTCTCAAATCAAAATCACTTCTCAAATCAATTTTACTTATTTAATCAATTTAGTTTACTTAATCTTTTCTATTTCTCTGCCAAAGTCTCTCGCTATATACATCGCCGTTTCACCATTATCTTCACTTACTATAAATGGAAACTCGGCTATATTTGTGGCGGCGCCCCATGCCCCGTCCTTATTTACTGCAATTACTGAGAAGTCGCGCGGCTCTTCGCCCTTCGCCCTAAGTTTTGTGTCTAAATCCATGACTGCCTTTGCCCCCGCTTCTTGAGGACTTAGGCCACCTGCCATTAAACTCACTATTGCATACGATAGTGCTCCTTTAATTATGTCTTCGCCGACGCCTGTTGCAGCTGCGGCGCCTACTTCGCTGTCCGCATATAGGCCTGGACCCACAAGTGGCGAGTCGCCAACACGGCCCACATTTTTCATGAAGAGACCCGAGGTCGATGTCCCCGCGATGCATCTTCCGTCCTCTGCGATAAGGCCGCAGACTGTATCGTGGCCCTTATAAACCTTTGGTTTCTTCGCCCTTTCTTCGAGCCAGCGCTTCTTCGCTTCGTCCGTAAGCATTTCTTCTTCTTTAAAACCCACTTTCTTAGCGTGCTTCAGAGCGCCTTCCCCGACTAAAAAATTATTATATTCATTATCAATGAGCGTATAAGCGACCGAGACAGCGCTCCTTATATTTCTAAGGCCAGCAACCGCGCCAAAATGCAGATTGTCCCCGTTCATAATGGCTGCATCGCACTCAACCACGCCATCTTCATTCGGTAGGCCACTGTAGCCGACTGAGTGAAAATCTTCGTTCATTTCAACATCTTTTATTAAAGTAATCAAGGCCTCTTCAAGCGGTGCGCCCTTTAAAAGCCCCTCACGTGCGAGCTTTGTGCCATTCAAAGCCATTTTCCAAGTAGCTATAATTGTCATATATCCTCCTAAAAATTAGAAAAATTAGTCTTGCGAAGAACTTTTTTATCCTTCATCTCAACAATGCCCTTGCTAATAACTGTGTCTATGTCGTCATTATCGTCAAGCGCCATAAGGTCAAGTGAAAGCCCTTCTTTGATCTCGCCTGTGATGTGGTCTATTTCAAGCGCCTTTGCTGCGTTAGTCGAGGCAAGTTTAATCATGTCCTTTAACTCATAGCCATAATTTTTGCAAAGCGCCTTTATAGTATCGAAAAGCTCTGTAATCTTTGCAGCGCCTATACCTAAGAGCTCCTTGTCCTTGGACCAGATAGGCACTGAGCCGTTCGAGTCCGACGAAAGAGTGATTTTTTCGAATGGTGCGTTTTTTATCGCGTAATCGATCGCGTCAAGACCATCATCACCTGCAGTGAAATCCGCGTATCCACCCATATTCATAAACTTAACAGCGTCGTCCACTATGTTTTTGCAATGTGTTGGCCTGAAAGTCTTGATTGGGATCTCGTGTTTTTCAAGGACGTGGAAGACTTTCGAAAGGCCTTCCTTACCCAGTCCGCCCGTGTGCATGTGTAATTCGCCCACTTTGCCGGCGAAGAGGCCGCCTAGGTAGCACTCGCTCGCTAGCCTTACGAGTTCGTCTTCTGTGATGTAACTTGCTCTGTGGTCTGAAATTGCTAGCTTACAGCCGATGATCTCACTTATGTAGGTGATGTCCTTTTTAACTGAGCCCGTTATGGTTTTAGAAGGAAACTCGTAGGCGCCAGTCAGTGCAAAGGCTCTGACGTTATACTCGTTTAGCGCCTTGACCTTCGACACCAAATTTTCGACAGAGCGAGTCGTGCTGTCAGTCCCAAGTAGGCCAACGAGCGTCGTCACCCCAGCCATAATTATGTCATCATACTTTATCTCGGGAACGCGCGACGTAGGACCCATCTCTCCGCCGCCACCAGTCACATGTACGTGGCCATCGATAAGGCTTGGAAAAACTCGTTTTCCCTTTAAATCGATCTCCTCAATCCCATAATAATTTTCTATATTTTCCTTTATCATGGTAATAGTGCCATCTAAAGACAAGATGTCTACACCATTACCATTATAATTTGCATTTTTAACAAGCAGCATAAATCCACCTCCACTAAGTAAATCATAGCACAAAAGCATGACTATGACAATAGTTTTGGGTATAATAAACTAGGTGATTTTATGAAAAAGACAAATGCGATGCGCCTCATTGAAGCGGCGGGCGTAGATTATGAGGAGTTTGAATACGATGCGAGCCTTGGAATCAGTGGGACTGACGTCGCTCGCACTCTTAATGAAGATGTGAATATGGTTTTCAAGACCCTAGTCACTGAGACGAATAAAGGGGAACACTTTGTTTTCATAGTGCCCGTGGCGATGGAACTCGACCTAAAAAAGGCGGCGAAAGCAGCTGGCGCGAAGAAAGTTGATATGCTTAAGCAAAAGGATTTACTGCCACTCACAGGCTATGTGCATGGCGGCTGCTCACCCATTGGCATGAAGACGAAACTTAAGACATTCATCGACGCATCGGCGATGGATAAGGAATATATTTACGTGAGCGGAGGCAAAGTTGGTTTGCAGATAAAACTCAGTCCAGCAGATTTAATTAAGCTAACGGATGCGACCGCCATTGACATAGTCAAGAGCGCTGTGTTACAATAAGAATAATTGAGGTGATTTAATGAACGAAAAATTTTCTCTAGTAGAGAGTGGATTTATAGACGAAATAAGTTCAGCGTATAAGATTTTTACGCACAACAAGACTAAGGCCAGGGTCATCAAATTTGAAAATGACGATGACAACAAGGCCTTTATGATAGGATTTAGAACGATTCCAGAGAATTCAAAGGGCATAATGCACATAATTGAGCACGCAGTTTTGTCAGGCTCGAAAAAATACACAACAAAGGAGCCCTTCATGGACCTTGCAAAGTCGTCACTTGCAACGTTTTTGAACGCGATGACTTTCCAAAACATGACAGTTTATCCAATTTCATCAAGAAATGCGAAGGACTTTTACAATTTGATGGACGTTTACCTAGACGCTGTCTTCAATCCGAGACTATTAACGGATAAAAGAGTCTTTCTTCAAGAAGGAACTAGACGCGAAATTTTTAACAAAGATGATGAAATACAGTACCAAGGCGTTGTTTATAACGAGATGAAGGGCGCTATGTCATCCTCCGAAGAGTTCATCTACCAAGCGATGCAAGAGGAGATGTATCCCGGTAATTATCCCGCTTTCAACTCAGGCGGCGACCCTTACGAGATCATCAAACTTACTTACGATGAGCTCCTTGACTACTACAAGAGGCACTACCACCCATCGAATTCCTTCACAGTTTTGTATGGCGATGGCGATGTAGACGAGGAATTAGAACATCTTGACGAGTTTCTATCGGCCTACGAGTACAAAGAAATTCCTAACAAAATCGGCATGACTTTAGCAAAGGATAGTAAAAAATTTATCGAACGCGCTTTCCCAAACGATGTCTCAGATAAGCATAATTATGCATATAGCTTCATCACAGGCGATATCGACAATACTCGCGACAGCATTATGACAGAGTTTTTGAGTAAGTACCTAAGCTATTTCTCAAATTCGCCGCTTAAGAAGAAGATCCAAGAGATGGGCATTGCAAGTGATTTACTAAGTTACTCCAACTATGGCTATGGTAATGGTAATTTCACTGACATAAATATGATTTTAAAAGACGCAGATGCAGGCAAGGCAGATATTTTCAAAGATGCTGTAGAAGAAGAGCTTGAGAATATCAAAGCTGGCCGCATCAATGGCGATATCTATGACTCAGCGCTTAATTTAATGGACTTTACTCTTAAAGAGTTTGCAAACACTGCAACAAAGGGCATTGCACTTGCGCTAAAAGCTGTGGCTATGTGGCTATTTGACAAGTCGCCACGGACTGCCTTTGCGTATAATGCTACGCTTGAGGAGCTTAAGAAGGACCAAAGTGCTTTTATAAACTTTGTGAAAGATGTTCACAAGGACCCTAAGCTAATTGATTTTTATCCAGTAAAAGACTTTTACAAGGACAGAGATGAAGCTGAGAGAAAGGCGCTTGATGAGTACAAGGCAAGTCTTTCAGACGAGGAGCTAGAGGCGCTAATTAAGGAAAATGAAGACCTTAAGGCTATGCAAGAAGCAGGAGATAGTAAAGAGGCGCTTGCTAGCATACCAACGCTTAAGCTAAGCGATTTGCCACGCGATATTGAAAAGCTTCCGCTTGAAAAAATCTCTGACTCGGCTTATTATTCTAAGGAAGATAGCAAGATCTGCTACCTAAACCTATTCTTTGACATTTCTCATATTGCCGAAGAGGACTACGTGAAAGTCGCTAATTTAGTTGATTTGCTTGCTGACATTAAGACAGAGAAGTCATCGAGAGAAAAGCTGGAGACTGACATATTCAAAACTACTGGCGCGATAAATTTTGCTGCGAGCGTTGTGAAAAACTACAAGAACGGCAAATTGACTCCATTTGTGCAATGCAGCGCGAAGTTTACGAAGGATAAGGCAGTTAGCGCGATGAAGCTTATTGACGAGATCATCAAGTGCTCCGACCCAAGCGACGAAAAAGTCCTTAAGATGAACGTTTTGGAAAGCGTTTCAGACTTTGATAATAACGTACTAAACATCGCCCCAGCCATTGCCATGGATGTAGCGAAGGCTCAAAGCCTTGATAAAGAGAGACTTACACTAAAACTTCATGGCATAGAAAAGTTCATTCACCTTAAAGAATTGAAGGCAAACTTCGATGAGCTTAAGGACGAAGAGATAAAAGACTATGAACGTCTAATGAAGACTATGTTTAGAAAAGATGGCTTTATCTCACACTATTCTTTTGAAAGTAGAATAGCTGAGCTAGATAAGGCTATAGCTGAGCTTGAAGCTTCAGTTGAGAGCATAGACGCTCCAGCCATAAACGTAGAAGAGGAAAGAGAAAAGAAAAATACTAAGTTTATCGTTTCGTCGAAGGTCTACTTCAATGGTATGGCGACTGACTTAGATAGTGACAACGACGGCGATGTAGAAGTTTTGAGACAAATACTGTCGAATGACTACCTACACACAGAGATCCGTGCCAAGGGCGGCGCATATGGCGATGGCTTAAACGCTGGGCTTGATTACCTAGCAGAATTTACCTTTAGAGATCCGCACGTTGCGAGAAGCCTAGGCGTCATGAGGAAGTCCGCCGAGTTCTTGGAGGGCTGCGAGCTTGACCAAGACGAGCTTGAGAGAAGGAAGATCGCTTCGACACTTAAGTTCAATAAGGCTTACGGCAAGGGACAAAAGGGTAAACTTGCCTTCGTGAGAATGCTTCAAGGCATGACAGAAGAAGACGATTTGAAGGCTTATAGAGAAATTTTGGATACAGATTTGGATAAATTGAAGGAAAAGTACGTTGATAAATTGAAGAGACTTGAAGATGCAAGTATTGCTGTAATAGGTCCAGAATCAGATGATAATATAGTTTATGATGAAGTGATTGATATAAGATAAATCTATAAATCTTAAAAAACTGTGAGATTTGAATCTCACAGTTTTTTCATGACTATATTTTTATTCATATTTCTCTTGATTTTCGCGACTAAGCTTTTTGTAAAACATATATGCAAATATTAATGTCACGCCCTCTGATAGAGCTGATGCGAACCATATTAGCGTCGGCTCGACCATTGTCAAGACAAAAAGCGCCAAGTATATCGTCACGAAGCTTCTCAAAACGTTGATTATAACTGAGTACTTCGGCTTTAAAAACGACACGCAAACGGCTGCTATGAGTACGTTGAAGCCTGTAATCATAAAGGATATTGAGAATTTACGAAGCGATTCTACTGAGTAAGCCATGGTCTCTGCGTCTACGTCCAAAAATATTCTAAATATTTTCTCTGGCAATAGCTGTGAAGCTGTTAAAAAGACCAGTCCAGTTACAAATATCGCCGCAGTTGCCATCCTATAAAGCTTTTTGAGGCTCTCGTAATCCTTTTTACCATAGTAATAGCTTAGAAGTGGCTGTGTGCCTTGCGTTATGCCCGCAAAACAAGTGAGGGCAAGCTGATTGACGTAGCTAATAACCGAGAAAGTGGCAATGGATTTTTCGCCCAAAAACCTGATTATGAATAAATTGTAGAACAGTACTATCATCGCGATGCCGACCTCTGAAACGAAGTCCCCAACACCAAGCGTGAAGATGGATTTAAGCGTTTCAATCGAGAATTTTACATGGGTGAACTCAAGATTCGACTTACCGATGGTGAAGTGAATTAGATAGACCACTGTCGAGATGACTTGCGATATACCTGTTGCAATTGCTGCTCCAGCGAGGCCCATGCCCATGAGTCCGACGAAGACGTAGTCCAAAATCACGTTGCTTAAGCCGCATGTGATAACAGTTGCAACCGCCAAACGCGGAAAACCATCGACCTTGACCAAGACTTCGAAGTTATACGAAATCATTAGGAATGGCACAAAATACACGATTTTACCTATGTATTCCAAAACTAGCGGCTTTAGATCACCACTTGCACCCAAAAGGCTCGCTATCCTATCTAGATTAAAGTAAAATAGTGCTGTTAGTAGCAATGAAAATATTGTCACGGTTTTTATATTGAAGCTAAAAATTTTATTAGCCTTCATATAGTTTTTTCTGCCGATAAATACTCCGCACATAGTCTGCGAGCCGACTGCAGCTATTATCCCAAGCGCAAAAACGATGTTTACGAAGGGCATTGAAAGATTGACTGCACTTAGGGCATCGACGCCGACGTACTTGCTTACGAAGAAGCCGTCAACCATTGAATATAGGCTGAAGATGATCATCGCCGACAGCGAAGGTATCATGTAGGAGAAAAACTTTTTCTTGATGCTAATAGTAAGACCTCCCTTTATATATAAGATTATAGCACAATCACAGGCTATTGGCAAGCTCTTTCGCATTCGATTTGCGCCTGAGGTTCTTCTTTATCTAAGAAATAAATATTGTTTATGTAAACAGCTCTTGACACATATAATTATATGTGCTACAATATGATTGTAGGAGGCAAAGAATGAAGAGTTATAGTTCAAGAGAGCTCATAAGACAATTGATGGACGATGGCTGGTATTTAGTCGATATAGAAGGTAGTCACCACCAATTTAAGCATAAGTTTAAAAAAGGGACGTGTTACTGTGAAGCATCCTGATAAGGATGTGCCAATACCAACATTAAAATCAATTGAAAGACAAGCGGGGATAAAATTTAAATAGCCATGTGCTTCCTATTTATAAAAGGGGTGTTTTTATGAAATTAAAAGAAAGATATTGTTATCCTGCAAAATTCATATACGAAGAGGGCAGAGAAATAGCTGTTGTATTTCCTGATTTAGATGTTGCTACAAGCGGCGTAGATGATGAAGATGCTCAAATGTCAGCACGTGAACTACTAGGCATGGTTATGAATGGCTTAGAAGAAGATGGTGAAGAGATACCAGCTCCTACGCCATTAAACGAGTTAAAGCTTGAAGATAACGAAAAGAGCCTTCTTGTTGATGTATATATGCCAAGTATTAGAAAGGCAAATATAAACAAGAGCGTAAGTAGAACTGTGACTGTGCCTGCATGGTTAAACGCAAGGGCGATGGAGTATGACATTAATTTTTCACAGGTACTGCAAGAGGGACTAAAAAGAGAATTAAATATCAAGTAGATAGTATTTGAATAGCACGTTTAGGCGTGCTATTTTTATGCAAAAGTGAAAACTTAAGAAATTCTTAAGGAATAATTAAGAAATAATTAAGGAATACTTAAGACTTTTTTAAGATTTATACTGTATAATAAGACCATAAAGATAAAAAAGGAGTGAAAACTATGAACGAAATTTTAAAAATAAATTCTGTAAGCAAGGTTTACGGCTCTTTCTACGCACTGAAGGATGTCAATATGGCTGTAAACGAAGGCGAGATCTATGGTCTTGTCGGCAAGAACGGTGCTGGTAAATCTACTTTACTGAAAATCATTACTGGCCTTAGCTACGCAACAAGTGGCTCAATCGAGCTTCTTGGCGATGCGGGCGCAAATATTAACATAGCGAGGAGAAGGACAGGTGCTCTAATAAATAGGCCTTACTTCATTCCAACGCTAAGTGCAAGGGACAATCTTGAGTACATCGCTATCAACAGGGACATCAAGGACAGAAAGAAGAAGGTTAACGAAACTTTGGAGCTTATCGGCCTTGAAAATACTAAGAATAAAAAGGCGAAGAACTTTTCCTTGGGTATGCAACAAAGGCTTGCCATCGGTATCGCGCTTATCGATGATCCGGTCTTTCTTATCCTAGACGAACCGATCAATGGTCTTGACCCTATCGGTATCAAGGAGATCAGGGACCTTATCAAGCTTGTTAATCAAGAGAAAAAGACTACTGTCATGATCTCGAGCCACATCCTAAGCGAGCTTAACATGGTTGCTACTAAGTACGGCTTTATTGACAATGGCAGACTGATCCAAGAGATTACTAAGGATGATCTCGATGAAAAGCTTAAATCGTCGACAAAGATCAAGGTTGATGACGCTGCCAAGGCTACTATAGTTTTGGAAGAGGACATGAAGCTTCACAATTACAAGGTTTTAGCTGATAATGTCATTGCAATTTATGATAATGTTAATAGCAGCGCCATATTCAAGGCCTTCCAAGCAGCTGATGTTGAAATTATCGAGATAAATCAAGCTAAGGAAGAGTTTGAATCATATTTCTTAAGCTTAGTAGGAGGTAGAAGAGATGTTTAATTTCATAAAATCAGAATTATTTAGAATTAGTAAAAGAAAATACAATATGGGTCTATGGCTTTTCGGATTTGCAATGTGTGCCTTTGTCTTATACTTCTTCGCAGGACTTCGTAGGGTAGACCGTGACCTTTCGATGATGTTCTTTACTTTAGGTCAAATACTATCCTTAGCATCCGTACTAATACCTCTAATGGTGAACCTTACAGCTCTTGAACCATACGCATCGGGCGCCATCAACAACAACCTAGCGCTTGGACAATCAAGGATAAAGATTTATCTAGCAAACGCAATTATTTCCTTCCTATATATCTTAGTCTACATAATCATCATGTGTGCTATACTTATGGGAGTCGGCGCAATTGTTGCCCCTATCAACACTATGTCATTTGCAGATATGATGAAGAACTTCCTTATAGGATTCGCATATCTACTACCATGTATATGGTTTTATGTGTCTTTAGTCTTGTTCTTTCAAATACTTACAAGACACAGATCATCAGCCATCGCCATATCTTATGTTGCCATGGCTATCTTCCAACCAGTGCTTTTATTAATTATAAGTAAATTTAATTGGCCTAGTAAGTTAATATTCTTAGCACCATCTAGAATTACTCAATCTATAACAACAATGATGGGTAGCTATAGCCTTGACTTTTTAAAAGAAATAACTTACACAGGTACTTTTAAAAACGTTAACACTATGCTTTATATCATGCTTGGCTGGATAGCTCTTGTTTGGGCTGGCATCTATTTTGTAGGTAGAAAAAGAGAATTTTAATGAAGAGGGTATTTCCTGCAATCGTACTAGCAGCGGCGCTAATTTTTTTAGTAGCCGCTCTTGGTTTAGATTTGATGAGCGTAATATTCATATTATTGAGCCTTGTGGCATATCTTTTGTATACCATATTTCTGTCAAGAAAAGAGCTTAGGGAGTTTCGCGAAAATCTTGAGGATAAGGAAGCAAGCGAGATTAAGGTCGCTTTGCAAAGCTATTCTTATACGGGTGAATTGAATGAGATCTGTAAAATTATCGAAGCGATAATTGACTCGAAAAACACCATGGGTCAAAAGTACAACGCCTCGATCGAGAACCAAAACCTGATGATTACGAACATCTCGCACGATTTTAGAACGCCTCTTACCTCCATCATGGGCTACATCGATGTCTACGAGAGGACTAGGGACGAGAAGTACCTTGAGATAATCAAGAAGAAGGCCGAGGAGCTAAAGGAACTCATCGACGGTTTTTATGATTTTTCAAGGCTTGTGTCGAAGTCCTACAAGATTGACAAGAGGGTCTTTAATCTCGATGACTTTATCAAGGAAGAGATAGTTAATTACTACGACTACTACATTGCCAAAGGACAGATGATTGATGTCGAGCTTGATAGAGTGAGATGCTTCCAAGACGAGAAGAATCTTAAGATAGTTGTCGATAATTTGATTTCTAATATGATGAAGTACTCCGAAGGCGGCGACAAGATTGAGCTAAAGCTGAAAGATGGCTACTTCGAGCTGAAATTCTCTAATCTCGCTCAAATTGAAACTGATGATAATATAGAGAGAGTTTTCGAAAGGAACTACACTATAGATAAGTCGAAAAATGATGCGTCGAGCGGATTGGGATTGAATATTGTAGAGAATTTGTGTGAATTGATGGGCTTAGATGCATCGGTTGAGTATAAAGATGATGTTTTTACGATTACAATTAAAGGTAAGGCACTTAACAAATAAAAAATAAATTCATAATAAAACTCATTGAAGCGATTGATAAATTATCATCGCTTCTTTTTTATTATTTTTACTATTTTTTCAGAAAAATAAAAAATATGTTTATATTTTCATTTACTGGGTATAAATAAGTCAGAGATAGTCAAAGGAAGTGATATTATGGAGTATAAAGATTATTATAAGATATTAGGTGTCGATAAAAAGGCCTCTGATGCTGAGATTAAAAAGGCTTTTAGGACGCTTGCCAAGAAGTATCACCCTGATTTGCATCAAGGTGACAAGGCGAACGAAGAAAAATTTAAGGAAATAAATGAGGCTTACGAAGTTCTCTCTGACAAAGACAAGAGACAAAAGTACGACGCTTTCGGTTCTAACTATGACTTTAGAGGCGGACAAAACTTTAACCCGAACGATTTTGGTTTCGGCGGCTTTGGCGGTGCTAATGGTAATGGCGGCACTTATTACAGATACGAAACAAACGGCTCTGGTGGCGACTTCTCTGACTTCTTCAACATGTTTTTCGGTGGAAACGATATGGGCGGCATGGGTAATGGCAGAGCAAAACGCTCATCTGGCTTTAATATAAATGACTTATTTAGAGGCAAGGCAAAAAAAGAGAGACAAAGGTACAATACTGAGCTATATATCACGCTTGATGAAGCTTATAATGGCTCAAAAAGATCAGTTTCACTTAATGTTGATGGCAAAAATATTAATATAAATTTAAATATACCAAAGGGTATTACCGCTGGCAAGTCCATAAAAGTAGCTGGCGAAAAATGGGGCGTAAGTGGCGACATTTACTTCAAAATTCAATTTTTGAAGGACAAACGCTACGAACTTGACGGTCTAGACATCAAAACTAGCGTAGATATCTACCCTTGGGGCGCGTATTTCGGCTGCGAAAGAGTGGTCGAAGTCTTCGACAAGAATATCAAAATCAAGGTGCCAAAGGGCTACGACGTAAGCAAGCTTATGAGGATCAAGGGCAAGGGCTTTACTGATATGAAGGGCGCTACAGGCGATTTATATATCAGATTTAACATGGTGAACCCAAAACTTGATGAGGAAAGCGAAAAATTATACAAAGAATTAGAAGATAAATATAAATAAAATGAGGTGATATTATGAACATGGATAAATTAACGAAAAAAACAATTGAGGCGATAAATAATTCGAACGAGGCTGCGAGGGCACTCGGCAATCCTGAGATAAGACCAGCGCACCTACTTAAGGCTCTACTTGAAGACAAGGAAGGCCTGATCAGAACTACAGTTGAGGCGATGGGCGTAAATGTAGACGGCATGCTTATGGATGTCCAAGGCATCATTAACAATTTCCCTAAACAAAGCGGTTCAAACATTTACACATCGGCTGAGTACAACAAAGTTTTGGAACTAGCTGAAAATGAAATGAAAAACTTTCAAGATGAGTATCTAAGCGTTGAACATCTATTCTTAGGTATTATGGAAGTGAAAAATGCGAACATCGATGCCATTTTCAAGAAATACAATATAACGAGAGCGGCATTCTTAGATACTTTGAAGGGCTTTCGTGGCAATCAAAATGTAACTAGCGATAACCCTGAAATGCGTTATCAAGCGCTTGAAAAATACGGCAGAGACCTTGTGGAATACGCAAGAAAGGGCAATATGGACCCAATTATAGGCCGTGACGATGAGATCAGAAACGTTCTTATGATTCTTTCGAGAAGAACAAAGAACAATCCGTGCTTAATCGGTGACCCAGGTGTTGGTAAGACAGCCATCGTCGAAGGTCTAGCGCAAAGGATAGTTAAGGGCGACGTGCCAGAAAATTTGAAGGACAAGACAATTTTCGAGCTTGACATGGGCGCGCTAATCGCTGGAGCTAAGTACAGAGGCGAGTTTGAAGAGAGATTAAAGGCAGTTTTAAAAGAAGTCGAAAAATCTGAAGGCAAGATAATATTATTCATCGACGAAATTCACAACATCGTCGGCGCAGGCAGAACTGAAGGCTCTATGGACGCTGGAAACCTTCTAAAACCACTACTTGCAAGAGGCGTGTTAAGAACCATCGGTGCGACAACCATTGACGAATACAGAAAATATATCGAAAAAGATAAGGCACTTGAAAGAAGATTCCAAAAAGTTATGGTCACTGAACCATCTGTTGAAGACACCATCTCCATCTTAAGAGGCCTAAAGGAAAAGTACGAGGTTTATCACGGAATCAGAATTTCTGACCCAGCTGTTATAGCTGCCGCAGTGCTTTCAGATAGATACATCACCGACAGATATTTACCCGACAAAGCCATAGACCTAATGGATGAGGCTTCGGCGATGATTAAAACTGAGATTGACTCGATGCCAGAGGAGCTTGATTCGAAGAGAAGGCTAATTATGCAGCTTGAGATTGAGAGAGAGGCACTTAAGAAAGAGGACGACGAGCGCAGCATGAAGAGACTTGAGGAGCTTAACAAGGATTTGCAAGCACTTCAAGAAGGTTACGACATTAGTCTAAAGAAATGGCAAGAGGAAAAAGACAGGATAGAGGGTGTCAAAGAGCTAAAGAAGAAGATAGATGAGACAAAATACGAGATAGAAAAGGCTCAAAGAGAATACAATTTGGAAAAACTTTCCGAGCTAAAATATGGTACGCTTGCGAAACTTGAGGCAGAACTTAAGGAAAAGAACGAAAATGTCAATGAAAAGCAAAAGTATCTAAAGCTTGAAGTTACTGAAAACGAGATTAGAGACGTTGTATCGAAATGGACTGGCATACCTGTTTCTAAGCTTGAAGAGAGCGAAAAGGAAAAACTACTAAAACTTGACGAGATACTTCACCAAAGAGTAGTCGGTCAAGATGAGGCGATAGAAGCCGTATCAAACGCCATCATCAGAAACAGAGCAGGACTATCGGATCCGAACAGACCTATCGGCTCATTCATCTTCCTAGGACCAACTGGTGTAGGTAAGACAGAATTAACAAAGGCCTTGACACAAGACTTATTTGACGATGAAAAGAACATGATTAGAATTGATATGAGCGAGTACATGGAAAAATTCGCTGTATCTAGGCTAATAGGCGCACCTCCAGGATATGTAGGCTACGAAGAAGGCGGCGAACTTACTGAAAAAGTAAGAAGAAAACCATATTCAGTAGTACTATTTGACGAGATAGAAAAGGCGCATCCAGATGTATTTAACATACTACTTCAAGTCTTGGACGATGGTAGATTAACTGACAACCAAGGAAGAACAATCGATTTCAAGAACACCATCATCATCATGACAAGTAACATCGGCTCGCCAGATATACTTGAAGGCATTAGCGAAGACGGCAAAATTACAGACGAAACAAGAGAAAAAGTTAATGACGAGATGAAGGCCGCATTCAGACCAGAATTTTTAAACAGAATCGACGAGATTGTTATGTTTAAGCCGCTTATGAAGGCAGAAATCTTCGAAATCATAGAAAAAGAAGTTGACAAGATCAGAGTAAAACTCGAAGCAAGATCCATCACATTGAGTATATCAGAGGCTTTGAAAGAGTACATTCTTAAAGAAAGCTACTCATCAGCCTTTGGCGCAAGACCAGTTAAGAGATTCATCCAAAGAACAGTTGAGACAAAGCTTTCTAGAATTATTATAGCGGGCGAAGTACTTGACGGCGACGCGATCACAATGGACTACGACGGCAAAGATATTACAGTAAAGAAAAATTAATATTAGAGCCATTGGCATAAGAAAAAAGAGCTTGTACATGAGGTACAGGCTCTTTTTTGAAGGAGATATTTCAAAATGAAAAAAATATTTTCATCGTATTAACTTAGTTTTTCCTTTGAACTTTCTTAAGGCTCCTAAGTAGAAAATATAAGGCTGCTAGGCCAAGTATAAGTCCTAAGGCTTTCAAAATTAAATAATCACCCATATTGTAAACCTCCTTAAGCTCGTTAAGAATCACTTGAATGTGATAAATCGTTCAATTATATATACCCAAAATTTTTAATAATAAACATAATTTATAAATAAATCCATTTATTTTATTGACAAAATAAAGTGGATGTGCTACAATCATCATTGTAATAATTAATATCTATCACTAGGGGAGCCATTGGCTGAGAGATTTATCGACCCTTACGACCTGATCTGGTTAGTACCAGCGTAGGCAAGTGCGAGCAAACTCCTAGTGATCATTCATTAGGGGGTTTTTTTATGAAAAAATTTGATACGAAAGTATTAACAGAAGCAGCAGTTATGATTGCCTTGTCAATAGTACTTGGCAGATTCAAGATTTTTGAAATGCCTCAAGGCGGCTCAATCACTCTTGGACAAATGATTCCTTTATTATTCTTCGCAATAAGACATGGCGCTGGACTTGGAATGATAGTTGGAGCTGTTTATGGCGTTTTAGACATGCTACTAGGCGGCTACATCTACACACCTATCCAAGCTATACTTGACTATCCACTAGCATTTGCCCTACTTGGACTTGCAGGATGCTTCACTAGACAAATAGTTAAGGAAGAAAAATCATTTTACGTACCAATCGCTGTTATAGTCGCAGTTTTAGGTAGATTCATTTGCCACGTATTATCTGGATACATCTTCTTCGCAGAATATGCAGAAGGATCAGGCCACGGCCCACTTATGTACTCAGTTATTTATAATGGTACTTTCTTGGGAGTTGAAGCGGTTATTGCTTTTGTAATTATTTTGATTTTATCCAAAAACGTATTGTTGTACGGATTGGATAAGAGTAGATAGTTTATTCTTGTAAAAATTATATATCTTTTGCATTGGCTATTGTGGGTTATATACTTGCAATAGCTTTTTCCTTTTTTATTTTTGATTTTGCGTTCAAATGCGCCCTTAGTTGCTTTTTGAGTACTTAAGACAATTCTTATAATTCAAACTTGTAAAGAGAAATCCCCCTCTACTAGTCCTAAGACAAATTTGTATGTCTTGAGTAAGTAAATATTAATAAGCTTAGTTTTCCTCTTCACTAGACCTAAGACAAAAATGGTGGTTTTGATTAGAAAAAGACGGAAATATATCCGTCTTTAGAAATTTATAATGATTAAATTGTAAAATGTGATATAATGATATATAGAATGATTACACAAGGCTAAATAACAAAAAGACATAAATATAACTCATCAAACCTATCGATTTAGATGATGAAATTTATTATAGTAGAGAGTTCTTTAAGAATAAACAAAAAGCCGATATAGATAGTGCAATTGAAGATTTAAAAATGAACTTTAAGAAGAATACCGGTAAATATGAATATTATTCTCCATCTAATAAATGATACAAACATATCACTTCAAAAGAGGTGACAATTGAGAGTTAAGACCAAATCAAAAAGAAGTAGTCGGTAATTTTGTAAAAGCTATAAGCATAGGAAGAAATAATTTGTTTATGTATGCAGTAATGAGATTTGATAAATCATTTGCATCTTTATGCTGTGCATTAGAAATGAAAGCAAAATTAGTACTTGTAGTTTCAGCTAACGTTGAGGCTATAGCATTAATACAAAGAATATTTAAGGAGTGAATATGACTAGTGATTACGAGTATATAGGAAGCGAGATAAAAAGAATAAGAAGGAGTAAAGGCTTATCTCAAAGAGATTTGTCAAAAATTGTAGATATTAGCGTAGAAAGCATTCGTAGAATCGAGAATAATTACAATAATCCGAGATTTGATAATTTAAATGATATATTAAATGCTCTAGGAATAGATTTCGAAATTACCTTGATGAACGAAAAGGGATCTTCATGGGAAACTATCAACAATAAGATTAATAAAATAAACAGAAACTTCTCAAATACCAATTATAAAACTCTCCAAGAAGATATAGTGGAATTGGAAGACTTAGATGTAAATTTGCCTAATAGGTACAAGAATATATTGAATCAATATATATTATATTATAAAGCAATATATGAAAATGAAGTGAAACACGATGATGAAAAATGTAGAGATTACTTAATAAAAGCTGCTAGAGTTAAAGACAATGAATTAGATCTGCTATCTTACATTCCCACAAGTGATATTGAAATAAGAATAATGACAAAGCTATCTGAGTTTTATGTTAATACAGAAGATTTAAAGAAGGCAAGTAAAATTTTGGATAACTTATTAAATAATTTAGATTTTTATAATCCTAACTATATCAATATACTATATAATAAAGCAAGATTTTTCTATATGACTTCTTCCTATAAAGAAGCAGTAGCTATATCCTACAGGGCTCTAGAGCTAAGCTCCGCTACTAATAATTATAATAGAATAATTTTAATATACTACATTTTGGGAATTTCTAAGTACAAATTAGGAGTAATAGATTACCTAGAGGACATAGATAAAGCTTTAAAACTTTGCGATTTAATGTTAAAAAAAGAACTAAAATCATCTTTGATTAAAAGTGTTAATCATATATTAAAAAGTAAAACCTATTAACCCCACAAGAGTGTGGGTTATTTTTTTTGAGCAAATGTGTTATAATACAAAAAGTAGTATTTCTATAAAAAACGTTGTGAAAATTAGAATAATTAAGAAGGCATAGTAAAAACACAAGAGCTGTTGCAGAATCAAAAATTTGTAGATTTCAACTAAAGATCACATACAAAAATTTCAATAAGTTATCAAACGAGACTGAAAATTTCATGTTGTGATTCTAGTGATGATACGATACAATCATAGTTTTGTAGCAGCTCATTATTTAAGGAGGTATTTATGAAAATTGATTCACGAAAAAAATTTATTATCGCTATTCATGGTATTTTTCTTATTTTAATATCTTTAATAATGGTGTTTTATCCTATTTATATATCTAAATTTATAGATAATATTTCAAATATATATAGATTGAAAAATATTTTCTTAGTGATTGTATTACTGATGATAGCTAAGGGAATTTTTAATATTTTTGATATGTTACTGGGAAATTATCTAAATTATTCATTAGAATATGATCTCAAAAAAACTTTGATGTCTAAGTTACTTGATAGTGATTATTTAAATATTATTAGAGAAGAAGAAGGAAAATTGATTAATTTAAATAAGGATGTGGACTCATTAATAGATTTTTATATAAACTTTTTATCGATAATTTTTAAGAATATTTTAATTCTTTCTGGAATTTTTATTGTATCAGTTAATAAGTTATCTTATTTTTCATTTTTATTTATTGTAATGATTATAGTTTTCTTAATCTTATTAAATAAAATTAAGGAAAAATCTAAAATCAAGGTTAAAAATACCAAGGAAACTTATGATAGAATGATAAGTCTATTCTCTGAGACTTTTACTTTATTGGAGGAGTTTGTATACATTGATAAAGATACTTATTTAATAAACAGGTTGAGAAAATCAATATCGAAATTTTTTAGTTACGAAGTTGTATCAAACTTTATTTCTTATGAGTATTGGATTAGTTCTATTTTTGTATTTTCATCTATGAAGATAATTGTGATGATATCAGGTATATTTTTAATCAACAATGAGCTAGTAACTTTGGGAAGCTTATATTTGTTTATATATTATATTGATTTAATAGAAGATCCAATTATGGAGATAAGATTACAATTAGAGACTCTACCTAATATAGGGATTGTAAAAGAAAGAATATTTGGATTTTTAGATTTGAATTCTAGAAAACTAGAATATGGGAATTATGATTTGTGTGAAAAAGTATCCAAAATTGAGTTTTCTAATGTAAGTTTTTCCTATTCTGAGAAGGAAATCTTTAAAAATTTTAATTACACTTTCTCTAAGAAAAAATATCTTGTAAGAGGAGTCTCTGGATCGGGTAAGTCAACACTGATTAACTTGATGGTTAGGCTATTTGATCCAATAGATGGAAGTATAAAATATAATGATATTGATATAAGGATGCTTAAGAAAGAATCTATTAGTGAAAAGATAGAATACATAGATCAAAAAATTGAATTATCTAAGGAAGCTATCATTGCTGATGTGATTAGTGAAAATCAAGAATCCATAAGAACTCTAAATATTTTTCTTCCAAATAAGGATTTTGCCACCCCATTGGATGAATTATCTAATGGTGAATATAGGAGCTTATATCTTCTTAAGGCTTTAAATTCAAATAAGGATATCATTATAATGGATGAGACGTTTTTGGGGATTGACGAAGGTAAATGTGATGCTTTCTTTAAGCTTGCTGATAATATTGATAAGATCATAGTTATTATCAGTCATGAGGAGAGAATTATTGCCATGGCAGACGAGGTGATTGATCTTGGAAAATATTAATGTAAAAACTTTAATTAAAGAATATCCTAAATATTTTGTATTAGACTTGCTAATTTGGCTTTTAGCACATAATATTCCTTTGTTATTATCATACCTAATCAAACTTTATTTTGACACAGATCAAAATAATAATTTATTAATCATTGTATTTTTATATACAATTATCTTTCTGTTAAGATTTCCACTTATAAAATTGGGAGCAGATATAGATATTAAGGCGCAACATAAGTGGGCCAATGTTATGTATGAGAGAATCATTAGCAAATGCCTTGAATCTAGAAAAGTTTCGGATTCTAATAGCCAAATATTTATTGATACTATTCAAAATGATATTAATTCAATAGTATCATATATATCATATGGAGTTGATACAATTTGCAATGTAGTTGGCTCTATAATAGCGTTTATAATAATTGCCTCAATAAATATTTATGTAGCTATGGTTATACTAGTAGTTCCTATACTTATATTTTTCATATTGAATTTTCTAAAAGATAAGCTTTACGATAAAAGTATGAATATCAGAAACAATGAAACTAACCTCATAAAGATATACCAAGATGTTATAGGTGAAAGCAGAAAAATAAGGATTGAATCTCTGGAGAATAAATATTTTGATATCTATAATAAACGTTTAATGAAAAATAAGATCGATAAGTTTAAGTATAGTTATTTCAATATTATGATAAATACAATCAACCAATCTTTAGTAGATTTGAATTTGATAGCTATACTCTTGGCAGTAATATATTTTAGAAACTTTTCTGTAGGAGACCTTGCTTTGTTGATAAGCTATAGTTTTATCATAAATGACTTATCGACATATGTATCGACATTTGTTGTCATAAATAATGATTTAAAAGTGAGTTTAGATTCCTTTAATGATAAGCTGAACTTCAATTTATGCAAAGATAAATCTAGTTTTAATGTTGATAACATTTTAAATAGAATTAGTTTTGGTAAAGTAAACGTACTAATTGGAGAGAATGGTTCTGGGAAGAGCAGAATTTTAAAAGAGCTTGCTAGTAATAGAGAATATTGTTTGGTTCTTAAAAATTCATCAGTATTAAATGAAGATTTATATGAGAATATAGTTACTGATAGTCAGCCTTATAGGTATAGAGAAATTGTAGAAGTTTTTTCATTAAATGATTTGAAGGATAGGAAAGAACTAATTAGTGATGAACTATCAGGTGGACAAATAGATAGGATTGCTATAGCCAGGGCTTTGCAATCAGGTAAGGATGTGATTTTAATCGACAATAATTTATTTTCTATAAATTTTGCTATTAGATCATTAATATTTGAAGAATTTAAAAATACTGGTAAAACATTTTTATTCACTGATACTAAATATAGGAGTGAATACGAAGATTTCAATATTATATATTTGAAAGATTGTGAAATTAAATGTAACACTTAAGAAGCCAAAGAAGATGTTAAGAAAAGATGCGATGCAGATAATTGTTAGTTTAGGAGGAATACTTGATAGTGACGTGAATAATAAAACTAATTACTTAATACTTGGAGATAACGATTATAATGCAATACTTAAAGGTGAGAAGTCATCAAAACATATAAGATCATCAATTAAAGAAATGTAGAAAAAAGGCTATGAGTTTAAATGCTCATAGCCTTTTTTTCTCGCCACCTAAAGACTTTAAGAACTAGTTTTTCTAAAATCCCTAATTCAATGAACCCTTGAACTCGTTCCTTCCTCATCAATGCTCACGTACTTCGTGTACGCTCCGCTTGATTCGTCAGTCCACTTCGCCCAATCATCTCGATTGCTCTGAAAAATCTGGTTTAATTGGATAAGAACTAATATCTTATTCTTATGAAATTTAAAATTATATAGCTTTTGCATTGGCTACTATGGGTTTATATCTATAGTAGCTTTTTCTTTTTCTTGATTTTTTGTTCAAGAGCCCCTAGAAAATCAATTTTATCAATAAATAGATCAGAATAAGTGTTTTATTTAAAGAGAACAAGATCAATTGTCTAGTTTTAAATTTCGATGGAAAAGCAAGATGATTTGACGAAGTTGAGAATTTTTCTGAACGAGTTGAACTTATTGTTCATCGCAGTGAAGAAAAAATTTAAAACGAGTCAAAGGGCTTGCTTTAACGAGAAAGTTAAAATATTCACATATATTTAACAAAGATAATATTATTTATTAATAAGTTTTTAAATTGACGAAAAAATGGCAAAAAAACTCTTCACATAAAAATTATTGGTGCTATAATATCAAAAAGGAGATTGATGAAATGAAAATAAAAGAATTTTTACACAAGAAAAACGTACTGGTATCGTACAAAGTATACCTAATTGACGTCCTAGGCAACATGGCGATGGGCCTTTTTGCCTCGCTCTTGATAGGTACTATACTAAACACGATCGGCACACACACAGGACTGAAATTTTTATCCGAAGAGCTTTGGCCGCTTTGTAAAAGCATGACTGGCCCAGCCATCGCCGCGGCGATAGGGGTCGCACTAAAGGCACCAAACCTAGTTATGCTCTCATCGCTTGCAGTCGGTTACATAGGAAACGCACTCGGCGGACCTGTTGGCTGTCTTATCGCATCAGTCATTGCGATTGAACTCGGCAAACTTATTTCTAAGGAAACCATGATAGACATCATCGCAACACCACTAACTGTAATACTTTCAGGCTTTGCCATCGCAAAATTCGTCGGCCCATCCATAAATATGATGATGGTGGGACTAGGCGATGTAATCATTGAAGCGACTAAGCTTAGACCATTCTTCATGGGTATGGTAGTCTCCTTGATAGTAGGCATGGTTTTGACTCTGCCAATATCGTCGGCGGCTCTTTGCATGATGCTTGGAGTAAGTGACCTCGCTGCAGGCGCTGCAACTGCTGGCTGCTGCGCGCAAATGGTGGGTTTCGCGGTGATCAGCTACAGGGTGAATAAGGTCGACGGCCTACTTGCTCAAGGACTCGGCACTAGCATGCTGCAAATACCAAACATAGTAAAGAACTGGAAGATATGGCTTGCGCCATGCTTAGCGAGTGTGATTACTGGACCGATTGCAACTTGTGTTTTTAAGTTGAAAAACACTCCGCTCGGCGCTGGTATGGGTACTTCTGGATTGGTTGGTATACTAGAAACGTTCAACGCTATGGAAGGGGAAGATATGACTATGACAATGATTGGCGTTCTATTGACATATATAGTACTACCTGCAGTTTTATCATTACTATTCCATAATTTATTCAAAAAAATGAATTGGGTGAGTGATAACGACTTGTTATTAATACGCTAAATAGAATTTTTTCAAGGCTATACTATAAAAATGTGTAGTCTTTTTTTATTCATATTGGGTATTAATAATTGTAATAATTAAAATAATATTTCGTAGAAAAAACTTGATGACTTTGTTTAGTAAAGCAAAGAGGGCAATTATATTATGAAGTATATTTAAGTATTAATAATGTTATAATAATATTTTGCTAAGAAAATGTGATGATTACGCGATGTGGAGCTCTGAGGTAAGCGGAGCGTATATGGCATACTCGAGCATTACCGAAGAGCGAACGAGCGTAAGGGCGCATTTTATAGCAAAAGATGAGGAGGTTTTTTATATGGCATGTACAACTATCCTAGTCGGAAAAAATGCGAGCTACGACGGCTCAACTATAGTCGCAAGAAATGAAGACTCACCTTCAGGTGAATTTTGCGCAAAAAGATTTGCAGTGATGAAGGCAAAGGATCAACCACGCAAATACAAAGCAGTGATTTCAAAGGTCGAGATCGATTTGCCAGACGACCCGATGGATTACACTTACTCGCCAAGCTCTGACACAAAGGACGGCATTTGGGGCGCTTACGGCGTTAACGCTGCAAACGTTACCATGAACGCGACTGAAACGCTTACTACAAACGAATTAGTTATGGGCGCTGATCCACTCGTTGAGTACCATAAAGATGAGGACGGAACTGAGCACTTTGGCGGTATAGGCGAAGAAGACCTAGTTACCATAACACTTCCATACATCAAGAGCGCTAAGGATGGCGTTAGAAGATTAGGCGCACTACTTGAAAAATACGGCACTTACGAGATGAATGGTATTGCCTTCCAAGACGAAAATGAAATTTGGTGGCTTGAGACAATTGGCGGCCACAACTGGATGGCAAAGAGGGTTCCGGACGAAGCTTATGTAATTATGCCGAACCAATTAGGCATAGATGAATTCGATTTTGAAGACGCTTATGGCAAAAAGAAAGAACATATGTGTTCAAAATCATTAAAAGATTTAGTTAAAAAAGCCCACCTAGATATGAGAATGTTTAAAGATGAAGAGGTATTTAATCCAAGAGACGCCTTTGGTTCACACGACGACTCAGACCACACATACAACACACCAAGAGCCTGGGTTTTACTACGCTATTTTAATCAAAATACATTTAATTTTGAAGGTGAGATTGAACCATCATTCAAGCCAACAGATGACATATTGCCATGGGCAATGATGCCAGAAAAGAAAATTACTATACAAGAAGTGAAATGGGCACTATCTAACCATTATCAAGGTACGCCTTATGACCCATACGCAAAGCACAAAGACGAGATGAAGGCCGGCATATTTAGACCTATAGGCATAAACAGAAATAACGTTTTGGGCTTAACACAAGTCAGAGGCTACATGCCAGACGATTTGAAGGCACTTCACTGGCTAGCACTTGGCTCCAACGTTTTCAACGCGATAGTACCATTCTACACAAAGGTTTCCAAGACACCAGACTATGTTGGAAAGGCAGTAACTAAGCCAAGTACAGACAATTTCTACTGGATAAACAGGATTATAGGCGCGCTTGCCGACGCACACTTTGCTGAAAATGCTTCAAACGTTGAGCGTTACCAAGCTAGAATCAATAACAAGATGAATGAATATATCAATAGATTTGATGAAGAATATGCTAATGCAAAGGACAAAGAGGCCTTCTTCGAAAAAGCAAACCAAGAAATATCAGACTTTGTAGAGAAAGAAACATTGGATTATTTGGATAAGGTTCTTTACACTAGTTCTACACTTATGAAGAATGGTTTTTCGCGCAGTGACGCTTAGCAAGTAAACTTAATGACAACGTATTGACAAAGTCTTTATAAAGTGCTAGAATTATATTAAGGAAGGTGATTTTATGAGCAACACTAACTTAAATGTAAGGATAGATAAGGACGTAAAAAAGGCTGCGGAAGAAGTTTATGCTGAACTTGGCTTTAATATGTCGACAGCTATAAACATGTTTTTAAGAGCAAGCATTAGAAAAGGTGGCATTCCTTTTGATTTGAAGCTAGATGTGCCTAATAAAGAGACTTTAGAAGCGATTGAAGAAGGAAGGCGCTTAGCAATGGATCCTTCGACACCGCTATACGATAACATAGAAGATCTAAGAAGAGCTTTAGAAGTATGAAATACCAGGTCTTATTAACATCTAAATTTAAAAAAGACTTTAAATTATTAAAAAAGCAAGGTAAGAATACAGATAAAATTTTAGCCGTTATTAATAAGCTAGCTAGAGGAGAATCTTTAGATGCAAAATACAAGGATCATCCTTTGTTAGGGGGTTATCTTGGCGCAAGAGAGTGCCACATTGAACCAGATTTACTTCTAATATATGAAAAACAAGAAAATATTCTGATACTTAATATATTGAGAGCTGGTTCACATTCAAATTTATTTTGATAAACAAAAACAAAGCTGTAAGAATTTTCTCACAGCTTTTATTTTTTATCAACTTTTTTATCTTGTCAATGAATCGTCACCAAACTAAGTTCGCACATCGAAAAGTGTTTTCCTTCGCTTGCTGGTCTACATAAATTGTTAATTTCTAAACTCGATGTCTTGAAAATTCATATTCGTTCGCTACGCTCAACTAGATGAATTTTCGGGCAGACATCTTCATTAAGAAATTAATTCAATTTATTCCGAATGCTGCGCTCGTGAAAATCACTTTTCTCACTATTAGCTCAAGGGATCGCAAATCGAATGCGAACTATGCAAAAATCATTTGCCTTTCATATTTAATACCTTCATATAAATCCCCCTCATATTTATTGCGTAATCATGTCCATCTCTCACATATACATCGAAGGTATTTATCGTATTGTCATTCTTCCCCACCATTCTAACAGTTCCAAGCTTTTCATAGTCTTTGGCATCGCTCTTTTTCATCATAGCATAGCCTTTTTGCTCGCATACGTAATCTAGCACATCTTTATCCACTTCTGTGCTTAGAAATTCTTTGGTATCGGCTAGATCTTTTAGGTTTTTATCCATCTTGGCTCTACTGCTAAACATTGAATTATACAGTATTATAATCAGAATGAGTATGCCTATAATGCCAATGATGCTTGAACTATTTTTCTTTTCCATAATAAGCCTCCTAGTTTTTCTTCTTAAACTTATCTATTATCTTCTTTCCAAATATTTTAAGTAAAACGATTATCACTAGTAAAATAATCAGTCAATCCGCACTAATCCCTTTACTTGAAGCTTCTGGCTCATCTGCTTTAACTTCTTCGCTCACAGTTTTCGCGGCATTTTCTTTATAAATTTCATCTGAGAAAAATATTTTGTACTCGCCGTAGCCTTCCTTATCCATGTCCTCAAGCGGCACAAAGCGCAGTGCGGCGCCATCGATGCAGTATCTTAGTCCGCCCATCTCCTTAGGTCCGTCACTAAAAACATGACCCAGGTGGTTATTGCCGTGCTTGCTCTTGATCTCTACACGCCTCATTCCATGCGATTCGTCCCTGTTGTAGCTAACGCTGTCACTGTTTATAGTCCTCGCAAAGCTTGGCCAGCCGCAGCCTGCATCGAATTTATCCTCTGAAGTAAATAGCACTTCGCCAGTTAATTTATCCACGTAAATGCCAGCGCGCCACTCATCATTTAATTCAGACGTATGCGGATGCTCAGTGCCTTCCTCCCTCATAACCTTGTAACTAAGCTCATCCAAGAGCTTTTTTGCTTCTTCATCAGAGACTTCTTTGTACTCTTTTTCGAAAATGGGCTCATCAGCTTCAGCTAGATTGATGTGGCAGTAGCCGCCCGGATTTTTCTCCAAGTAATCTTGATGGTAGCCCTCTGCCGTTACGAAGTTTTTCAGCTCTTCGACTTCAACAGCAAGCTCACCGTAAATTTTTTCTTCATATTTATATACCTTGTCAATAATTTTTTTATCAGATGGGTCACTATAATATATGCCCGTTCTGTACTGTCTACCCCTGTCGCCGCCTTGCTTGTTGACGCTCGTTGGATCAATCACCTTAAAGTAGCGAAGAAGTATCTCTTCTAGGCTAACAAGGCTTGTATCGTAAGTTATTTCAACAGTTTCAGCGTGATCAGTCTCCTTAACTTTGTCGTAGCTAGTGCTATCGCCATTGCCATTCGCATAGCCGACCTTGGTGCCCGTAACACCGCGTATCCTCTTGAAATAGCCCTCCATGCCCCAGAAGCAGCCGCCAGCTAGGTGTATGGTCTTGTTATTATTCATAAAATCACCTCTATTTTCCCTCGTTTACAATGTCTTCAAGTATCTCAAAGGACTTCGTAAGCTTGTCATATTCAGGAATATAGCTTACGGCGATCAATTCATCGAAGCCGTAGTCCCTCTTAAAGCCCTCGTAAGTCTTCTTCGCGTCCTCATAAGTGCCGCCGATGTGCAGTCCGCGCATAGCCCTAAGCGCAAATTTCTGCATGCTTGTAAGCTCTGGCGCGTCGTTCGGGTCGATTTTCTCGAACTCATCGCGATTGTCCACGTCAAGTATCCTTAGAAATACTTGCATCGCGTGAAACTCAAGCTCATCCGCGTCCTTTTTATTCTCGCCAATGTTAGCCGATACGCCAAGCATTGTGTACGGCGCGTCAAGGTACTTGCTCTTCTTGAAATTGTCTCTGTAGATGTCAAAGGCCGCTTTAACAGTATGAGGCGCGAAATGGCCTGCGAATGAATATGGCAGACCCAGCTCAGCTGCTACATAAGCGGAGTTCATCGAGCTACCTAAGATAGTTATCGGTACGCCCGCACCCATGCCAGGGTAAGGCGCACTCTTTAGGCCACTTGCATCGCCATCAAAATATTTTAGCATTAGGCGAATTGCGTCCAAAAACTTTTCTTGTTTATATGTGTCGCGATAAAGTATTCTCGAAGTCTCGATATCAGTGCCAGGCGCTCTACCTATGCCGAGGTCAACTCTATTAGGGAAAAGCGCTTCCATAGTTCCGTAGCGTTCAGCGACTTGAAATGGAGTGTGATTTGGTAGCATCACGCCGCCTGCACCGACCTTGATGCGCTCAGTTTGACCCAGTATGTGCGTTAGAACAACTTCAGTTGCGCTCGATAGTACGCCGGGGCTGTTATGATGCTCAGCGACCCAATATCTCTCGAAGCTTCTTGAGTCCGCGAACTGAGCGAGTTTCACGGCTCTTTCGAAGGCATCCTTCTTCGTTTCGTCCTTGTATTTCGGTACAAGATTTAGTATCGATAGCTTTGTCATTTAATCACCTCTATATATCTATTTAACTATATCTAATTATGCTTATGGACGTGCCACGACTAATGGCGAAGTGGCTATACCATAAACGTAAATCTATTAATATATAGATACCCAATCGCTATTGAAAACATAAACAATGCGTGATATAATTAGCTTAGGTGATGAAATGAGAAGGAAAAATAACGGTGTTTACATAAATTTCGAGGGACGCGGCGAGGGCCAAAGGGACAAAAGAAAGATTTGCGCTGCGGTGCTAAGTATCGTTGCCATAGTGCTTTTATTGGAGTTTTACTTTTTGTATAGGTACACGACTAGCCATGTATATATAAAGGAAGCGAGTGAGGACGCGCGCGTTTACGAGGAGATTTACAAGAGTACAGATCTCGATCTTGAGAAGTTTAATAAGGCCGACGAAAAATTCAAGATGAAGATAGATGACGCTAGCTTTATTAAGGCGCAAGCTGAGTATTTTATGCCAGTTGAGCCGAAGGAGAAGCTTGACAAGAACTTTTCTAAGTCGTATAAGAAGAATTTCGAGGAAGAATACCTTTTTAATGGCGATGCAAAATTGATACCTCTGAAGCTATTGAAGGCACTATCGCGTAACGAGATAAGGCTGATTAAGGCAGAAATTTTGGCGCGCCATGGCTATGCGTTTAAGACGAAGGAATTTGCTGATTACTTTAGCGGGAAATCTTGGTATATAGTGGATGAGCATTATAATAGCACGTTTTTATCGACGACTGAAGCGCAGAACATACGATATATAATGGAATATGAAAAAGAATTAGACCGCAGATAGAATTTTGTGTTAAAATGCGCCCTTACACTTATTCGCTTTTCGACAATGCTCGAGTATTTCATATACACTCCGCTTGTCTCAAAGCTCCATTTCGTGTAATCATCGCATTTTTCCGACAAAATTTGTTTGATCTAGTTCTTTGACACGATAAAAAACAAATTAAATTCAGGGGGCGATTTTATGAAAAAGTATGAATATGACTTCGTTACAGTTAAAACAACAGGTCTTTGGTACGACGACTACCAAGAAATAATTAAAAAACACGGGGAAGATGGCTGGCGCTATGTTGATTCAATCGATAAGCGTAGGGATTTTGTTGACGCCAATCCGAGGCTGGAATTGGTTTTTGAAAGGGAAATCGAAGAGTAAAATTATAAAATTTAAATTTAAAAAATTAGCAATCTTATGATAAAATATAGCTATATAGTTTACTATAAATACTAATTAAGGAGGGAACTTTATGAAGAAAACTATGTCTATAATCTTAGCCATGCTAATGATTTTATCAAGTGTAAATGTTTTTGCACTATCTTCAAATCAAGAAATTTATGTACTTAACGAGGGTAATGAAGACACTTACATTAATGAAAAAGTTGCAAGTCTTATACGTCAAAGCGATGGCAAGATTGACAATGAAGATGAGGTGCATGTGCTATTTAGACTAAAGCAAGAATATTTTCGTGAGTTTGGTCAAATGATTGATGCATCTAGACTATACAGTGAGGAAGGCATCAAAGAGCAATTAGACTTTGCTCATATGGCCATTGCTAAGGCCGTGAACGATTTTAAGTCAAGAGGATTTGTTTTTGATGTGATTGATGAATTCACTGTACTTTTACTTGGCTTTGATACTAAGGTTTCGTTTAGAGACGCTAAAAGCATGGCGTCATTAGATTTTGTAGAGTCTGCTACTATACAAAAAACTATTATGAAACCTGCTTTTAAGGGTGATGGACCTAGGTTTAGAGCTTACAGCACTAAGCAATCAAGAGACATAATTGGGAACGAAGTTGTTTACTCAAAATTCAAGGGAGAGGGTACTATAGTTGCTGTTATCGATTCTGGCTTTGATGTAGATCATGAGGCTTTTTACTTAAGCGAAGAAGGTAAAACTAAAGCTGTATATGATGAGGCGGCTATTGAAAAGCTTAAGAATGACGGCATACTTAAACAAGGTCGCTACTTTAGCGAAAAGATTCCATTTGGCTGCAATTACTTTCCAGAAAGCAATCCAGAAAAATTAAAGCAAAGAAGTTTAAACTCTCATGGTCAACACGTTGCAGGTAGTATTGCTGCTAATAAGGTGCATGTGCGTTATGATGGGGTCGATAGAGAGCTTGTAGGTGTTGCACCTGAAGCGCAGCTAGCTCTTATGAGGGTTTTCTCTGATGATAACCCTGGTACTGATCCTAGCATATATGTAAAAGCCCTTGAAGATTGTGTTAAACTAAAGGTTACTGCAGTTAACATGAGTATTGGTTCTCCTGCAGGTGACGCAACTCAAATTGATAAAGACACTACTGATGCACTTGATCGTTTGGCAGAGGCGGGTTGTGTTGTTGCGGTTGCGGCTGGTAATGAGACTGCTTTTGGTATGGGTCACGAGCTTCATCCGTTTAAGGACAACCCTGACTATGGTATACTTGGCAATCCTGCTGCTGCTGAGAAGTCATTTGCGGTTGCATCTGTAGAGAACGGCTTTACAGTGCAAGATTATTTTATTAATAGAAGTAATAATGCTGATGTAAACTATGCATTAAAATGGTCAGTTGACACTACAAATGATAGTATGACTGAGCCTGAGTATGATACTGAGTATGACATAGTTTATGTTGGCTTAGGTAAAGAAGAAGACTATAAAGAAAATAACTATAATGTAGAAGGCAAACTTGCTCTTATTGAAAGAGGCGAAAATACTTTTGAAAATAAAGTAGACACAGCTATAAAACATGGTGCTAAAGCTGTTCTTATCTACAATCATGAAGATGGTGGCGACCAATTCATCGGTATGGCAAATACTTGGAACAAGAGTGTTCCAGTTGCATCGCTATACTACTCAACTGGTATGGCACTTAGAAATAGCATGGGAAAAGTAATATTCAAAAAGGGCAAAGTAGAGCTTAACAATCCACTTGCTGGACAGATTTCAATCTTCTCATCGTTTGGTCTATCAAGCGACGGTTCATTCAAGCCTGAGATAACTGCTCCTGGTGGAAACATCCTTTCACTTGGTAACAATAACACATACAACGTACAAAGCGGTACATCCATGGCAACACCACACGTATCTGGCGGACTTGCGCTTGCACGCTCCATGGTTGATGAGAGATTCCCAGATCTACCAGTAGAAGAAAAGTGGCAAAGAATTAGAAATTTACTAATGTCTACTGCACAAATCCACTTCACTGGAGACGCTGCAACAAGCCCAAGAAGACAAGGTGCAGGTATTATGAAGCTTCAAAACGCACTTACTACTAAGGCTATACTTCTTGGTGACAAGGGCGAAACTAAGCTTATGAGAAGAAAAGCTTCAAATCTTGAGAAACTTGATTTTAAAATACAAAACTTATCAAACGAAGAATTAACTTATAATTATAAGGCGATAGTAGTTGCGGACGAGTTAAACGGTGACTACTACACATACATGACAAGAAAACTTAAAGACATTCCTTATGGAGAGATAAAGCTAGGAGCTAATGAGACAAAGGATGTAAGCGTTACTATCGACACAAGTGATTTTGCAGGGGAGCTTAAGAAAGAGATGCCAAACGGCTACTTTATTGATGGCTTTGTGGTTTTTGAAAGCTCAAATCAAAGTGAGCCTGAGATATCGATACCATTTATAACATTTGTAGGCGATTTAGAAAAGCTTACTTACTTTGAAAAGTCTGTATATGACTTAGCTGAAGAAGGCAAGCTTCCGTATTATTGGAACGAAAAAGCTACTGTGCATATAGCGGGTCTTAATGATGACGAAGTGTCTAATAGTGATTTTACGCACCTTTACACTTACATTGAAGATAAAAGCGAGATACTTGGTCAAGCTAAGGACTTTACTAACCAAAATCCGACGTTCTACGACAAAAGAGTTATATCGCCAAACAAAGACGGCTATGCAGATACATTATCGGCTAGCTACACAATGCTTAGAAGTGGCCATGTTTCAGCCTTTGTATATAAATTAGATGAAAACGGACACAAAGAAGCAGAGCCAATTGCTTGCTTACTTGAAGATGAGTACATGACAAAGAACTTTGGCTCATCGATGATGCCGCTTTCATACAGCCTTGGCAGAAGTTTCCCTGATGCTAAGACTTCACTTGAGGACGGCGACTACGTTTTAAGCCTTAAGGCATATAGCAATAAAGATAATCCTGCAGATGATGTAGACATGACATTTACTGTTGATACAAAGAAGCCAACGATTACAAATGCTAGTCTTGCTGAGAATAAATTGACATTTGAAGCAAAGGACGAGAGCGGTTTAAGAGAAGTAGTAGTTAAAAATGCAGATGATGTTATCGAAATGAACCCAGATGGCTCATACACAATTGAAGACGGGGCGGATCTTAAGGATATAACTGTGGAAGCTATTGACCTTGGCTACAATAAGTACAAGACAACTGCTAAGATGCTTTTAGAAGGAAACAATTCTTCTTTAGAGGTAAATGTTAATCTTAACAAAGAAGACCCTGAGTTTAAGCTTATTTACAAGATATATGACGAGGGTGGAAGAGAGTTTTACGAGGATAACCTTGCACCGGGAAGTTACACTTTAAAGATTAATAAGCCAGAAGAGATTTTTGAGATTAAAAAGATTAATGATATAAATATTGATTCTGTAAAATTCGAAGATGGTGTATATGTATATGAATTTACAGTAGAAGAAAATAAAGTGACAGAAGTTAATATTGACGTAGAAAAGCTAGACGCCTACTACGTATACTTCTGGGTATATGGTAGTCACAAAGATTTCCACGGTGTTAAGCTTGTAAATAAAGATAATAACAAGGAAATTGTTTTTGAGATGACCATTGGTGAAGACAGCCCAACTTACTTTGGACCTAAGACTTTTGAAAAGCTAGTACCATATGGCAACTACAAAATTATTTTTGATGCGGACATGGATAATTATAAATACGACATCAAGAGAGAGGAGGTAAATGCCGAAGGTAAAAATGAAAAAGTGGATGCAAACTTTGATCTAGAAGTAAATGCTGATTCAAAGTTAAATAGTGTCGGCAACATATCATACTCAATTGATGTAAACAAGAACAATATGACAGTTAATATCATAGGTGACAATCTTGACAAAGCTAAGTATAAGCTAGTTAAAGATGGTACAGATAGGAACCTTTCCTCACTTAATACAATCCCAGCTATAGATATTATTAAGAGTGCAGAAGTAGAACCGAAAGACTATCTGGTAGCAGCTCTACCTGAAGAAGGCTACTATGCAGATCCACCTATGTATTTACTTGAATTAGGAAAAAGTAGCAAAATAACAAGTTTACCAAGCAAAACAAGCTACACTTTTGAAGGCGATACAATTGATTTAGAAATGGATATACACAAGTCAGAAGGATTTGGTAGCTTAAAGATAGAAGACAACTCACAAGAGCTTGGCTACAAACAAGACTATATCGTAGAAGACTTAAGAAGCTACTTTGGTATGGGCGGCAATAAATACACAGACCTTGAGCATTTGCCTGAAGGTAACTACGTTGTAAGACCTAAAATTGATGATTCTAGCTCACACATCACTAACGATACATTTAAGTTTGTAACAATAAGAGCAGATAAAGAAGCTATTGCAAGCTTTACATTTGAAGCTATACCAGAACCACAACTTGATGGATTTGCGATGATTGTATCAGAGGGAGTTCTTAAGATAGAGGCCAAAGAGCTTAGTAGTGGAGATGTTCAAGAACTAGATGCTATGCCTGATAAAGATAAATACATCTACTTCTTAATGGGAAATCAAGGTATATACGAGCTTACAGTAAACGATGGAGACGACAAAGACTATGACTACCCTAAATACATTATGGTAACAACTGAATCAGTAATAGAAATAAAGAAGGCGTATAAATTAGAAGAAGATGAAGAATATATCAATGCTCTTGACGAGCTTCACAAACTTATTGACGAGGCAAAGGCCATAGACGAGGCTAAATACACAGAAGACTCAGTTAACAGGCTTAAAGAAACTATATCACAAGTTGATAAAGACTACGACACTCTTGCTGAGCTTGAAGGAGCTATAGACGCGTTAAAGCAAGCTATGAGTAAACTAGAAGAAAAGCCGGTTGAGCCAAATCCAAATCCAGAGCCAGAACCAGATCCAGATCAAAGACCAGAACCACAACCAGAGCCATATGAACCGTACGAACCAAGTCCAAGACCATATCGTCCACATAGACCTAGTGAACCATCTAAGCCTATAAACAATAACGAAGACAAAAAAGATGAAAAGCCAGTTGAAACAAAGAAGGATTTAGGTATTATTACTGAATATCCTATTAACCCAGTTGAACTAAAAGACGTTCCAGCAGGTCCAGAAGGAGAAGCAGTTAGAAACTTAGTTTCATACGGCATCATCAAGGGTATGGGCAACGGCATGTTCCAAGGCAATAAAACTATAACTAGAGCTATGGTTACAAGAGTCTTTATGCTTATTAGCAAGGACAAAGCCATTGACAAAGACGTTTACTTCAGTGATGTTACAAATGATAAATGGTACGCTGAATCAGTTAAGTGGGCAGCATCAAAGGGCATCATTGCTGGCTACACAGACGGCACATTCAAGCCAGAAAAGAAAGTTACTAGACAAGAGTTCTGCGTAATGCTAAATAACTTACTAAAGGCGAATGGCATTGAGCTTGAAACTGTAGTTCCAGTTGACGAAGCGGAATTTGCTAAGGCTGATAGCTGGGCAAAGGATGCGATGATCGCTATGAAGAGAGCTGGACTTGTTAACGTTGAAGCAAGCGGCAAGTTTGGTCCGCAAAGTAAGTTTACGAGAGAAGAATTAGCTAAGACGATTGATCTGTTAATTAAATTAATCAGACTTAAAGAACAATAAAATTTCTGGTTCGTGCGAAGCACCAAGGTTCTTAAGTCAATGCACCAAGAGAACGATTGTTAGCGATGTTCGATGTGCAAAACAAAAACCACAAAATAAAAATCACAGAGCTTATCCTAATCAGATAGGCTCTTTTTTGTTTGAAAAATCCATTTTTTTGGTATAAATAAATATAAGCACAAATCAATTTGGGAGGTAATATTATGAAGATGAAGAAGATTTTATCCTTCGTTCTAGCCTTTGTATTAGTGGCAAGTACCATTAACGTAGGCTTTGCGCAAGGAGAAGTAAAAACTAATAAAGACAAGATTGACTACCTTGTTGAAAAAGGCTACGTTCTAGGCGATGCCAAAGGACTTAGACTTAACGACTCGATCACGAGAGAAGAGTTTGCGGTTATGCTAACAAAGGTACTTAATCAAGAAAATGCCGCAAAGGTAGCTATGAGTGTGCCTAGCGCATTTAAGGACATGGCAGCCGATCGCTGGTCAAACGGTTATGTCAATATCGCGAGCGAATTAAAAATTATCGCCGGTTATAGCGATGGCACTTTCAGACCAAGAAAAAATGTTTCTTATCAAGAAGCCATCAAGATGCTAGCTGTTGCAGCTGGCGGAACTGACATCAAGCCGGCGACTGAAGGCGAGTGGGCTGCACCATTCATCAGCTATGCAGCAAGCAAGGGCCTTTTGAATGGTCTAGGCGAGCTAAAATACAAGGATCAAGCGACTAGGGAAAATGTTTTTGTAATGATATATAACTACCTAGATGGCGTGAGAGAAGCTGATTTATCAAAGCTTACAGCCATCGTTACAAAGACTAATGCTAACTCAAATCTAAGTGAAAAGCAAGCCGAAATCGTCGTATTAAAATCAAGCTTAGAAGGCTTCAAGGAAGGCGCTTCCTACATCGTAGACCTTAAAGATGGCATGGATGCGATGGACATCTTAGGCAGAGTTTATGACTTAGACATCGACGCAAAGAATATCATCAAAACTTACAGATTAAGCGCTTTAGCTAAGACTGAGATCGCGCCTATCGCTATCAAGGGCGCTAGACTTTACGTCGGCGGCGACTCAAAGGATTCGACTGTGCTTGAGGACAAGGCGGCGCTTACTGAACAAAAGTTCCGCGGTGCAGCAGTTAACGGCAAGTACCTTGACATATTCATGGACTTCGCTAAAGAAACAAATTACAAGGCAGACTTTGCCTACGTTACAAGCATCAACGCGAAAGTTGTTTACATCAAGGTTTTCACTTTTGATGATATAATGCCAGTTTTTGCTTATGATAATGGCGCAGTTAAGGCTATTGACGACGAAACAGGCGCTATTGTTAAGAGAAATCTTAAAAAAGCTTATTTATATGATAATGGCAAGCTTATGCCAATGGACCTAGCTAAGCTAGAAAAGTACGATGTATTACACTTCTACGCTAGCGATGAAGCCATCGTCGTAAAAAATAAAGTAGAGGGCGAAGGCGCTAGATACAAATTAAGCAAGGGCGGCGCATACATTAACCTAGCTAATAAAGACTATAAGCTAAGTGATGAAAAGGCTAGAAGAGCCGTTGCGACTGTTGATGAAAAGATATTCACACAAGTTAATGCAGCGAAGTACAATGACGAAGTAAAACTATTGACAAATGAAAAAGTTAATTTAGCACTAGATATATTTGGAAACGTTCAAGTGATTTATGGAAAACTTTCCTTTGACGAAGACGTTTTCATGATAGACAGAGTGACTACAAACGCAGTAGCACTAATCGATAGAAATGGCAAGGAAATCAGGGTTCAAGACTCACTTGACCTAAGAATTTATAGAGATGGCAAGGAAATCAGACTTTCTGAGCTAAATAACTACGACATCGTCTACGCCATTTACAATAAGGACGCTATTCAAAAGATATTCGTTCTAAATGGACTAAAGGACTACGACAAGGCATTCAAGCCGCTTGACAAGGACGGCAAGACTTATAAGGTTTACGCGCCAACTAAGAGCGTTAGAAGAAGCTCTATTTACGTAGCTGGCAAAGAAGTGAACCTTCTTGACAATACTTTGCTATATAATTTAGTACAAGTTGGTAAGGACTATAGAGTTGAGACTATAACTCTAGATGAAGTGAGAAACGCAGGCTTCGACAAGACTGTAACAGCTTATGTATTTACAGTTAAAGACCTTAAGGACAAGGACGTTACTAAGTATGACAGCTTCCACGGAGCAGACGGCGCGCCAGTTGCAATCGTTTTCAAGAACGTTGAAAAGAAGAAAGTTGTCGATAAGGAAGATATCATCGAGCTTAGAAGCGAGTATGATGCCAAGATTGACAGGTCATTCGAAGGCTACGACAAGACTACTACACTTAGAGTTTACGAGACAGATGGCGAAAAATTCGAAAACTGCAAGGCCGGCGACATCGTTAAACTAGGCATTGATAAAGACGGAAAGGTATTAAGACTAGATAAGCTAATCACTGATCTAAGCGAAGAATACACAGTTCTAAACGTTTTATACGACGCAGGTGGCAATGAAAAGCTAGCTCTTAAAGATAGTAAGGGTAAGGAACTTAGCGTTTATACTAATGATAAGAGAGTAGTTTTCGGAAAGAATTACGCTAAGGATAGTGTGATTAAGATTGCACTTAATGAGAATGGGGAGGCGGCTGTAATATCTGTAATAAAGTAATTTCGCATTCGATTTGCGCCTGAAACTTGTTCGCTTCTCGGCAATGCTCGAGTATGCCATATACGCTCCGCTTGCCTCGAAGCTCCACATCGTCCAATCCATAAATTTTTCCAGCAAAATCATAGGCGGAGTATTTATATAGAGGTGAATCATCGCGAGTGTGAAGCACCAAGGTTCTCGTTCTTAAGAACGAGGTTCTTCAATTTACGCGGAGTATATATAGAGCGATAAATCATTCGCTTTGTAAAAATTTAGTTTATTCAAAAGGATTGACAAGTATAGCTTGTTGATCCTTTTTTCCTGGTGATTAAAATAAAATTAAATTTGTAATAAACTTTTAACATAAGCAAAGACTTTTTTATGATATAATAATGCCAAATGATATAAGAGGTGTGTTCAATGAGTAAAAAAGATAAGCTACGTAAAATTAAAAAAGATATGAAAAAGAAACAGACAGAGCAAGAAAATTCATATCTCTTACCAATCGCTATGAAAACTTTGATGAACTCACAAACACAATGATAAATGAGTTTGTAGAGAAGATAATCATTCATGAAAGAGATAGAAAAGGCAGTCAAACATCAAAGCAAAAGATAGAAATATATTTTAACTTTATCGGAAATTATGAACCGCCAAAAGAAGAATTGAGCGAAGAAGAAAGGCTGAAAATTGAAGAAGAAGAACGAAAAATCAATGAGAGAAAAGATAGACTACACCAAAATTATCTAAAGCGTAAAGCAAACGGGAAACAACGGAAATATGAGCAAAGGTATAAGATAAGGAGAGAGAAGGAACAGAAAAAAGATGAAGGTTTTGAAAAGAGTGGGGATACAGGTAAGCGACATTAGTTGAGGATAAAGAAAATCAACAAATGTATGCTGTTAAAAAATTTGCATTTTAGCAAGTTTTTTTGTTATAATTATTAGTAAAATAAAGGCACAAAATAAAAATATTTTAGCGATTTAATTTTTTTGCACCTTATGAGTTTTTGTGCTGTGCTTTGCTTTCTTGCGGAACTTGCGTTCGATGTAAAAGGATGGGATAATATTATTCTTCCTGGTAAAGCGGTTTGCGGAGCAATCTTTCTTTATGCTTCTTTCAATATACAATTTGTGGGGGGAATTTAAAATATGCTACTAAAGAAATCAATAATACGAGGGATTATTCCCTTTCTAATCATGACGACTTTATCAATAGTCATGAAGTGCCAGGGTATCGACGCCTTTCAAGTGAGAAGTACCTTCATAGTAGGATTAATTATCACCTTTTTGGCTGCAACATCAGTCATATATGAATATGAAAAGTGGTCTATAAGAAAGCAGGCAATTGTTCACTTTCTAATCATGCTGGGGACTGTATTTCCATGCCTGCTCATTAGCGGGTGGTATGAGTTAAACAATACGCTGGATTACTTGAAGGTTTTTAGCAACTTCTTATTAACGGGTGTTGTACTCTTTTGTGTTATGTATTTTGTATTTACGAAGATTGTAGACAGAAAGAAAAAATCCTCTGATGATTATGAGGAAAAATAAGTTTAGCACAAGCAAGATATGATTATATAACGGTTCAGAAAAGAGCAAATCAACTATTTAAAAAAAAAGAATTATGCCTGTTAGATTTCTGATTTAGAAGTTAATCAGGCTTTTTATTTTGAACGGTATGCCAAAAAACATTTAAATGGGCATAATAAATTGACTATTCAACCCGAATATCAAAGAAATTATATTTATAATGATGGAATTAGAGAAGTTGCTGTTATTAATTCAATTTTAAAGGGTTACCCTTTTGGGTTAATTTATTTTGTCGAAGTAGAAGATGGTACTTATGAGGTTCTAGACGGACAACAAAGAATTACAAGTATTGGTAGATATGTGAATGATCATTTTGCAATAAAAGTTTCTAATGGACTTTCCCAACTTGAACTTGATTATTACTCGGGCAATGAAAGAGGAAGGCTTCTTTATAATAAGCTTGGATTTATTCAAGTTGGAGACACTCCTAATGCCTTCATCTTGAAGGATGGAACTCGATATAGCAGTATAAAAATGGTAAAGAGCATACAAAAGTGATAATTTAAGAATTATTAAATTACGTATGAGAGGTGTAAAAATGCTTTTCAAAGTGAAATGGAATAAATATACTTGACATTTTCATGGTATTTGATATAATAAAAGCACCGAAAGCCTTAGTACTTAAGGACAAGGTACTCTAATTTAAGATATGAGTTAAAGCACAGGGATTTCCTGTGCTTAATTTTTTATAAAAACAAAATCATAAGTATCGCCCCTATTAGTGAGAAAAGATATGTTCCAAAAGCAGCGCATTGAGACAAATTGCTTCAATTGCTTGGCGCAGGACGACGGCCGAGTGTCTTGCACCAAGGTTCTTGCCAAAGGGGCAAGGTTCTTCTAAATCCATCTAGTGGAGCGTAGCGGAACGAATATGGGCACGCAGGTGAACAAGCTTAGAAATTATCAGTTTTCGTAGACGAGCAAGTGAGTGATAGCCGTAAGTTTAATCAAAGCTATGTTCGCTACGCTCCATACCTTTGTAAACTCTGGCATAAGGCATGCATTGCCAATCGAACTTCGTTAACACTCGTTCTCTTGGTGCATGGACTTAACGCTTTTGATGTGCAAGGCAATTTTCTTAAAAATTAAATTTGTATTAAACTTTTAATATTAGCAAAGACTTTTCTATGATATAATAAAGCCAATATAAACATAGGAGGGATTTTATGATAATAGCTATTGGAGGCGGGGAAGTAGGCTTAAATGAAACTTACGAGATAGATAAATTTATAGTAGAGGCATCGAAAAAAGAGAATCCAAATTTTCTATTTATTCCGACAGCAAGTAAAGATGCCCCAGCATATGTAAAAATTATTAGTAAATTATATGGGGAGCTAGGATGCAAAACTGACACCTTGTATTTATCAAATGCAAAAGTAAACAAGGAAGAGGTCAATCAAAAGATAGAAAATGCAGATATCATCTATGTTGGCGGCGGCAACACCCAATACATGATGAAAGTTTGGGAAGAATACGGTGTAGACAAGGCATTAATTAGAGCTTATAAAAGTGACAAAGTACTCTCCGGCTTAAGTGCAGGCTCTATATGCTGGTTTATTTCAGGCCATAGCGATAGTGAGTTTATAGAAAATAGTGAAAATCCAAAACCTATATGGGTTAAAGGTCTAAGGCTCATACCTTATTTGCATTGTCCTCATTATGATGAGCCTGATAGAGTAGGCTTTGACGAGTTTTATGCTGGGCAGCTAACAGATGCTATTGCAATAGAAAATCAGGTAGCAATTGTTTGGGATAATTATGAAATGAAAGTAATCAAATCGAACCCTATGAAAAACGCATATAAACTTTCTTGGACAGGTAAAGGTGTGAAGAAAGAAGTTTTGAATTAAGACTTTTCATATTATGAAAAGGGCAAATTAAAATTTATTGGAGGTATAAATATGAAGTTTACACCAGAAAATTTTGAATTAAAAGACGGCAGAATGTGTATAATTCGAGAAATTCAAGTAAATGACGCTGAAGAAACACTTGAATATTTAAAAGCTGTTAGTGGGGAATCTGATTTTTTGAATCCTTATCCAGAAGAAATACGTTTCTCAGCCGAAGAGGAAGCTAACTTAATAAAAGGTTTTAACGAATCTGATGATACCCTTATGCTTGTCGTTGAACTGGATGGAAGATTGATTGCAAACGGAACTATTACAAGGTTTAGAAGAAAGAAGATGCTCCACAGAGGAAATGTAGCTCTTGCTGTGCTAAAAGAATTCTGGAACAAAGGAATAGGGACAAAGGTGCTTCAATGCCTTGAAGATTATGCGAAAAAATTAGGGCTTTCACAACTTGAGCTTGATTATTATTCAGGTAATGAAAGAGGAAGGCTTCTTTATGATAAACTTGGATTTATTCAAGTGGGAGAGACTCCTAATGCCATCATCTTAAAGGATGGAACTGGATATAGCGATATAAAAATGGTGAAGAGCATATAAAAGTGATGATTAAATAATTATTAAATTATGGATGCAAGGCGCAAAATACTTTTAAAGTGAAATGTACTTTTTAATAAATTAATTTATAAGGGGTCGAATTCGATCCCTTATAATTTTGCTTATCTATATCCATCATCAAAGTCAAATCCGTTTAAAATCACTTCCCTTTGGGTAGCTATACATTAGAGGTGATATTTATGAAGATAGTTTTCTTAGACATGTACAATTCAAATCCGGGCGACATTGACGTGAGCCTGTTCAAGGAGCTTGGCGAATTTATTACATACGACAGAACTAATCCATCTGATATAAAAGAAAGAATCAAGGATGCGGACATCGTGATCACAAACAAGGTAGGGCTTGGCAAAGCTGAGCTTGAGGGCACTAGGGTGAAGTTCATCGCCGAGGCAGCGACTGGCTTCGATAACATCGATCTAAATGCGCTTAAGGAGCTTGGCATCGGCCTTGCGAACGTTCCTAGCTACTCAACTTATTCGGTTGTACAGCTAACGCTTGCTCACCTACTTAATTGGGCTAACGATGTCTATAGTTATGCAAAAAATGTTCGTAATGGAGAATGGGTGGACAGCCGCGACTTTAATTTCTTCCTAGGCACTATTCATGAGCTTGCTGGCAAAACGGCGGGCATAGTTGGTTATGGTGACATCGGCCAAAAGCTAGCTGATGCTTATAGGGCTCTTGGCATGAAGGTCATCGCTTTAAAAGTAGCGGGTCACCATGCCGATGGGGATTTCTTCCGTGACTACGAAGACTTCTTCAAAGAAGCGGACATAGTGAGTCTACACGCGCCAATGAATGCGGATTCAAAAGAAATTATTAATAAAGATAGCATTGCGCTTATGAAAAACACTGCCATCATCATAAACACTGCACGTGGCGGCCTTATTAACGAGGCTGATTTAGCTGACGCGCTTAAGAATGGCAAGGTCGCTTTCTACGCTTCAGACGTTTCTGCGCCTGAACCTATGACTAAGGACAATAAGCTATATGCCCTTGATAATGCGGCTTTCACGCCACACATCGCTTGGGCTTCACTTGAAGCAAGACAAAGGCTTTACAAGGTTATTTATGACAATATCAAAGCCTATATCGATGGCAGGAGCTTAAACAGAATTGTCTAAGAAGGTCGCACTTATCGCCGGTTCCTTTATTTCGGGGATTTCGTCCTTGGAGCTACTTAAGGCGATAGAAGGGAAAATAGATGCCGACGTAGATATATACGCGCTTCCAGACGGTTACGGCAACATTTACGAGGCGACAGAGGACCTTGATTCATTCAAGGTCGAGACGCTTACGGTAATGGACGAAGCTGGCGAAGAACACGATCTTAAGTACCTAAGATTCGATGAGCATGCGCTTGTATCCTTCTCAAACGTTGTTGAATACAAGAGGAAAGGTGAGTTAAGCTCTACGAGCTACTTGGCAGGCGCTCTCATTAAGAAACTTATTGAAAATGGCGAGAAGAAGATCACCATAAGCATAGGCGGAAGCGGTGTCAATGACGCGGCCATAGGCTTTTTGCGTGCCATGGGCGTGAAGTTTTACAACGTCCTAGACGAAGAAGTGACTGAGACGAGGGACATTTATAAGATAAAGAGCTTTGACACGACTGAGCTTGACGCGCTTATCAGTGGCGTTGACTTTAGCGTTTTGAAGTACTCAAAGACGCGCTTCATCGGCTATAGAGGCACTACTTATCAGAACAGGCTCATCAAGGACAATCTGATCCTTGAGATCTTCGAGCGTAATATGGAGAATTTTCAGTACCTTTTGCAAAAGCATTTTAATTTTAAGGTCAAAAGCGTTGAAGCGGCTGGTGCAGGCGGCGGCTCTATGCTTAGCTTGGTTAAGTTTTTGAACGCAAAAGTAGTGGATTTAGGCGATTTTTTAGAAAAATATTTTAATTTTGACAATATTGCTCAAAAAAGTGATATAATAATACTAGTTGACGACTATCTGTCCTTAAAGCTTAGGAAGGAAAGTTTTAGGGCCCTTGTCTTGAACAAGGCGAAAGAGTATGACAAAGAGATTATCGGTCTGGCGCTCGACGCAGAAGAGGAAAAAGCCTCTTTTATCGAGCAAGGCTTTACTAGGATGATAGACCTTACATATGACTCTGAGTCATTGGATAGAGCGGCAAATATCATCAATAATTATTTAAAAGGAGAGGATGACATGGCTTACAAAGAAGAAGCACTGAAGTTTCACGAAGAAAAGAGAGGTAAATTAGAAGTAGTTCCAAAGGTTGAGGTAAACAACGCACATGACCTTGCACTTGCCTACACACCAGGCGTTGCAGAGCCTTGCAAGCTTATACACGAGGACGAAGAGCTTCAATACAAATACACTGCAAAAGGCAACCTTATCGCTGTAGTTACAGATGGTTCAGCAGTTCTTGGCCTTGGCAATATCGGTTCTAAGGCTGGTATGCCAGTTATGGAAGGAAAGTCCATACTATTCAAAAAGTTTGGCGGCGTTGACGCTTTCCCAATCATGCTTGATACACAAGACGTTGACGAAATTGTTAATACAGTTAAAAATATCGCTCCAGGCTTTGGCGGCATTAACCTTGAAGATATCAGTGCGCCTAGATGCTTTGAGATAGAGAGAAAACTAGATGAGATGCTTGATATACCAGTATTTCATGACGATCAATATGGCACAGCCATCGTCGTAACAGCTGCACTTATTAACGCATGCAAACTTGTTAAAAAAGATTACGCAGACCTTAAAGTCGTTATCAATGGTAGTGGCGCAGCAGGCATTGCCATCGCTTATATGATGCTTAACCTAGGCGTTAAGAACATCCTTGTTTGCGACTCAAAGGGCATTATCTATAGAGGAAATGAAAAGAACAACTGGATCAAGGCAGAAATCGCTGAAAAGACAAATCCAGATAACGAAGAAGGTACACTTAAGGACGCAATGGTAGGTGCCGACGTATTCATAGGTGTTTCAGCTCCTGGCGTACTTACAAAAGACATGGTTAAGACTATGAACAAAGACGCGATAGTATTTGCTATGGCAAATCCAGTTCCAGAAATTTATCCAGACGAAGCAAAAGAAGCCGGCGCAAAGATAGTTGGAACAGGTAGAAGTGACTTTGCTAACCAAATCAACAACTCCCTAGCCTTCCCAGGCATATTCAGAGGAGCACTTGATAGACGCGCAAAGACAATTACATTCGATATGAAAGTCGCAGCTGCACACGCAATCGCAGACCTTGTAGAAGATAAAGACCTTTCAGAAGAACACATCATGCCAGATATGTTCGACGAAAGAGTTCCAAAAGCCGTTGCAAAAGCAGTTTACCATGCTTATCAAGAGTAATGAGCTACGGATTTATCAAAAAATTAGATAAAGTAGATAAAGAAGTGATGCTGGGAGTGGACCTAGCATCACTTTCTATTACGAATGACTTCGAGGGAACGGGTCTCAATAATCACTGCGCCTTCACCACAGCCACCAACATCATGAAGATGATGGGCTTCGATAAAGTAAGCTTTGACGAAGTGTATAGACATATACGTTCAGGCCCAGTCTTGTTTATGGAGCCGCGCCTCAAAAAGATAATTAAAAATAGAAAGACATCAGTTTTAGTAAAGAGACATTACCTCCCCAAAACCATGGACATGGTACGCGCCATTGACGAGGGTCATATAACAGCCATGCTTTTAATTGAATCAGTAAAAAGCGCACATTGGGTCATAGTCGCAGGCTACGCCATTACTATGGGAGAAATTTATCTAAAAGTTTTCACAAACTGGTATCACGAACTTCGCTACTATAAAGTGAATAGTGGGAGCAAAGCTGTGATGAGCCTCGAATTTTTTATTTAGTCTTGACAAATTATTAAGAGAGGACTATAATAAAGGTACATCTAATACTTTGGGGTAAGGTGAAATTCCTTTTAACCGGCGGTAAAGCCCGCGAGCGTTTGCAGAACCTGTGAGATTCAGGTGCCGACTGTATAGTCAGGATGGAAAAAGATCTTAAAGGTTATTAGTTGAATAATCATTAAGGAGGGTGTTTTTTTTATGTCAAAAGCAAAAAAAATCACATTAATTGCAGCAGTTGCCGCTATGGCAATAGTTTTAACAGCGATAATTCGCTTTCCGATCACATCACTACCATTTCTTAAGTACGATCCAAAAGATGTGGTGCTAACCACAGCAGGCTTCATCTTTGGACCACTAGTAACGATAGTTGCAGCAGTGATCGAAGTTTTGGTTGAGATGATAACTTTCTCCGAGTCAGGACCTTGGGGCGCAGTGATGAACATCATCGCAACACTTTCATTCTCTGGTATAGCGGTAGCTATCTACCACAAGAGAAGAACTACAAAGGGAGCAGTTTTGTCACTAGTATGCGCAGTTTTATCGCTAACAGTAGTTATGTCGCTTTGGAACCTAGTTGTAACACCGATATACACAGGCTTCCCAAGAGCAGAAGTAGTAAAACTTATGCCAGTTATCATACCATTTAATCTAATCAAAGGCGGAATTAACGCAGCACTTATTATACTTTTGTATAAGCCAATCAAGAGCGCATTAGCAGGCGCTGGACTTACAGAAGAAGTAAGCTCAGAAAAGAACGCTACTTGGACGACAATCAAGATGGTGAGCTTTGTGGTGTTGCTTTGCTTGATAGCACTGATCATATATTTACGTTCAGGACTTAAATAAATTTCACGTTAAATTTGCGATCTTGGCTAGTTTCGAATTGTTTTGTCGCTGCGGAGTGCGTTTAGCACACCTCACTCCAAAAAATTCTGTACAACGCCAATCTCATCAAATTTTCCAGTGAAATTAGTGCATAAAGATAAGTGGATACTAAATCAAATTGCTCTGCGTAGCGCAAAGGTTCTCGTACACTTTGGTGTATGAGGTTCTTCAATTAGTTAGTAAAGAAATATTGATACTAAATCAAATTGCACTAAAAATTGTAAGTGAAATTAATATTGATAAAAATGAATGAATAATAATCCCGTTATGTGAGTACATCATTTTGATGTGCTCACTTTTTTTGTGCCAATTGTTACAATTGTGTTACAAAACCCTACAAAGCTTGATTTTTGTGTGGGGGGGGGTGCTATGATAAAGGTAGATTACTGCGTCTAATTGCGCAGCGACTATATCTATATAATAAGGAGGATTAAAAATTATGAAGAGGTTTATAAGCGTCTTGCTTGTGATAGCATTGCTAGTTCCGATGCTATGCGTTGACGTCTTTGCAGAAAGTAAAACGGTAAGCGATTTTGCTGACTTGAAAGATGCAATAGCAGATGCAGAAAATGGGGATGAAATTACTGTTACGAAAAATATAGAATTAACAGAAACCCTTGTGATTCGCGGAAAAAACATAACATTAAAGGCAAATAATCTCTTGATAAATGCAAGGGATGCTTTAACAACTGATGAAGTAAAGAACACTATGTTTGTCATTAAAGACTCATCAGTTAAGTTTGATGGTTTAACTTTAAGTGGAAGCGAGAAAAATAGAATTATTTATTCTGAAAATTCTACTATCGAGTTAAACAACGCTAGTATAAGTAACGGCTGCCCTGGAAGTGATTCAAAAATAAATCCAGGTGGTGGAATCTTTTTAAGAGGCGGTTCATTAACTGCTACTAACACTGTATTTTCAAATAACAAACCTGGAAGTGCAACGGGTCTTCCACAAGGAGATGGAGATTTAAACGGCGGAGCAATTTACTCAGGAAGCACTAAAGCTGATATTAAAATCACTGGCGGAAGCTTTGTAGACAACGAGGTAAAAGCTTACGGACACGGAGCAGCTATTTACCTAGAAAATGGTAGCTTAACTGTAACCGGAACAAGCTTTAAAAATAATAAAGGCCATACTGAAGGCGGAAATGCTGGTACTCAAGGAGCATGTATCCACACAAGAGAAGGAGTAACTGCTGAAATTTCAAAAGTAAATGCTGAAATCGTAAAAGGCTTTAACACTGGTGGCTTTTTAAGATCACTGGGAAGCACAGTAAAAGTAAATGAGTCTACTTTTACAATAGCTAATCAAGGCGATGGCTATGGATACAGCGGCGGTGTATTCTGTTTCCAAAACGGCACTAGTGAAGTTAAAGGCTCTACTTTTACATGCACTGGCTCAAAATTATATCACGCAGGTGGCTTTATAGATATAGTTGGCACAGGCACTCATGTTATTGATAATAATGCAATGACAGGTTCTGGAATGGATCAACATAAATTTAAAGCAATAGCTTCTTTTGGCGGTGCGATTAGCGTTGAAGAAGGTGCAAATGCAACTGTTACTATTAATAACAATACAATAAAAAATACATCTGCTTCTGACACTGGTGGAGCTATTGCTATTGGTACACATAAAGGCGTATCTACACCTGCAACAGTAACTATGAGCGGAAACACAATTACAAATCCTGGAACATATTATTTTGGAGGCCAGTATGGCGGAGGAGTATTTGTAGGACCTGACGCAACAGTTACCATGTCCAATGATACCATTACAAATGCGAAATCTTCATATGGTGGAGGAGTTTACAACGAAGGTAAATTAACTATAAGTGGCGGATCATCACTAACTGGTGGTGTTGGCTCAAAACTTGGCGGAGAAATTTACAACAATGGTGACTTGACTGTAGATGATGCAACAATCACAGGAAACTTTGTAGGTGGAGCAGCTTGGCAACAATATGCAAGCCATGGAAAAAACTTTGAACTTGGTGGAACAAATATCTACGCTGAAAAAAGTGTAACAATAACGCCAAATGCTACAATTGCAATAGGTAAAGACGTAAGAGTTTTAGATGGACAATCAAAAATACTTTTAACAGGAGCCTTAACAAAAGAAATAGATGTCTCTGTGAGTGAAATTGAAGGAGGCAGTGAAAAAGCTAAAAGAAGAGTTGGATACGTTATTGCAGAAGGAAAAGATGGCTACACAGTAACAAAATCCGATGCAAATTTCTTACATTATATAGGTAGAACTAATAAAAAAGATGCAATTCACTACTCAAATCAACCAAGAGCAGCATTTGCAGATGACAAAAGCACTGGCGAGTGGGACTTTGTTCTTGATAAAGACAATAAAAAAGTAGTTCTTGGTCAAAGAGTAAAGCTAATTTATCATGGCAATCTTGGTAAATTAGGTGAAAATGATTCAGCAGAAAAGACTGTAGATGTTTACAAAAATCCAAATTTCTGGGAAGGCCAATTAGAAGAATACAAAGTAACCGATCCGAAATTAGAAGGAAGCAGCTTTATGGGCTGGTATTTCTGGAAAGATGGTGCTACTGCTGGAGATACTGATGACTCAATTCAAAATATAAAAATACCGGATGATTTAAGAGAAAAATTATTTGATTTCTCTAAAGTCGATTTTTCAAGTAAAAACAAAGAAGAAATAGTTGATATTATTACTCCAAATGTAATTAACACTTATGCAGGTTGGTCTCAAAATATAAGTATTCCAGTTTTAAAAGATTGGGTAGACGCTGAAGAAGATGACAAAGTTGATGTAACTGTAACATTAAAGGGTGGAGAAAAAGATAAAACTCTTACTTTAAAGAAAACAGAAAATTATTTTGACCAATTTGAAGATCTTAAAGTATTTACAAAATCATATCAACCAAACGAAGAAAAGAATATGAACTTAAAGTTCACTCCTAAGACATATAGTGTTGAAGAAAAACCAATAGATGGTTTTGCTACAAGTTATTCACCTCAAAGTATGAAAGCAAATGAAGTAGCAGAAGTAAGTAGATTTGTAGTTACAAATAAAAAGACATTCAAAGTAACTTATGAATTTGTACCTGAAGATACAAGCAAAACACTTCCAAAAGCTGTTACTAAGTTAAAACCAGCTGATCAAACTGGTGTAGCAAATGGTACAAAGATAACACCAGCAACATTTAAAAGTGTTACTGATGGTGAAGATACTTGGACATTTAAAGGCTGGGCTCCAACAGAACAAACAATAAATAAAGCTGATATACATTTTATAGGTACATGGGCTCTTGCAGCTAAACCTGAGCAAAAAACAGGAAGCGTCTATGTTAAATATATTGACGAAGAAGGCAAAGAAATTGCAGATAAGACAGAATTAAAGAAAGATGCACCAGTTGGTGAAGATTATACAGCAACTCCAAAAACAATAGATGGCTATGAAACTGGAGTATGGCAAAAAAGTTCAGCACCTGAAAAAGGTAAAGTTGAAGAAGGCGAAAAAACAGTAGTATATGTATACAAAAAAACTAAGCCACAACCAGAACCAACTTCAGACTTCTCAATAACAAAAACTGTTGACAAAGCATATTACGAAAAAGCTGGCGAAGTATTAACTTACACTATCACAGTAAGTAACACTGGCGAAAAAGATTTAACAAAATTAAAATTAACAGATCAATTAGTAATTGTTAAAGATGAAGAATTTAATCTTGCTAAAGGCAAATCACAAACATTCACTTACACATACACTATTACCGAAGATGATGTAAAAGCAAAATCAGTTACTAACGTAGCAAGTGTAACTATTGGCAAAGACAGTAAAAAAGCCACTGCCAAATCCATTCTCAAAGAAAAAGAAAAACGCGGCGATGTTTACGTTAGATACGAGACTGAAGACGGCAAGATTCTTGACGAATTCGCTGTACTAATCGATGCACCTGTAGGCACTTACTACTACACAGAAGAAAAAGACTTCCCTAGATACAGATTCGTAGGTCTTGCGCCATACTCGGATCCTGCTGAAGGATACGTAGTTGAAGGCACTCAATATGTAGTTTATCTATATAGAAGAGACAGGGGCGGACGTACTCCTGATAGAAGGGACAGATACGAACGCGAAGAAAAAGAAGTAGAAGAGCCTATAGTTGAAGAAAAGAGAAAGCCGGAACTAAACAAAAAAGACCACAAGCAATATATGTACGGCTACCCAGACTGGACATTTGTTCCAGAGGCTAATATCACTAGAGGCGAGGCAGCAGCGATGTTTGTAAGACTATTCAAAGAGTATCCAGGACTAGACTATAATTATAAAAAATACTACACAGACGTAGATGAATCATACTGGGGCTTCAAAGAAGTTGCCTACTTATCAGAGTTTGGCATACTTAGCGGCTACAGCGACGGCACATTCAGACCAAATAACAAGATCACAAGAGCCGAGTTCGTTAAGATCGCTGAGTCATTCGAAGCATTGACATGGGGCTTGAGCCCTTATAACGATGTCGATGGTGGCCACTGGGCATTTAGATACATCGTTTCGTCCGCAGCAAAGGGCTGGATATCAGGCTACCCTGACGGCTCATTCAGACCAAACAGCTTCATCAGTAGAGCAGAAGCCGTTACCATAGTCAACAGACTACTAGAAAGACGTCCAGACAAGGACTACATCGACACACATAAGCCAGAACTAAAACCATTCACAGACTTAAAACCAAGTTACTGGGCTTATTACGAGATATATGAAGCGGTAGACGGACACGACTACAACAGAAGCTTCACAGACATTGAAGAACACTGGTATAGATTGAACAATGAAAGATTTGTTTTCTCTCAACCAAGATATTATAGGTAGAAAATCTATTTAGGAGGAATTTATGAAGAAAATTTTAAGCATGATTATGGCAGTCGTGATGCTGCTATGCTTAGTTCCAGTGCAATTGATGGCAGAAGATGCTAATGAAGCAGTAGTCTTTGACAATGGCGGTGCCGATGGACTTGAACTAGGCGATGAGATAGTAACAGAACCTGTTGGAGAACCGTTGACAGGTGATGAAAATGTGACTCTTGTGGGTCAATGGATAAATGATTCAACTAAAAAAGAAAACACTCCAAAACATTATGAACTTACAGATAAGATTGGATATCCTTTGTATAACAGTGGTTTATTAAGGGGATTAGCTAAGCAATTCTTAGGCTGGTCTGATAAGGTTCCTGTTGACAATGGAGTTTTAGCTGATGGCGCAAAATTATATTCGCCAGAAGATACAATTGCAGATGTTTTTGGAAGTTCAATACCAGCAGATGCTAAAATTTATGCAGTTTATTATGAAATAAATAAACCTTATGGAGATCCATTACCTAAAAATCCATTTGCTTTATTAGTTCCAGGTCAATTAGCTACTGAAATTAAAAATAGAATTAATGCTAATAAGGTAATGATTGATGAGAGTTTAAAAGCTGATGATATTTTGAAGGATACTGATAACTACAGTTCTGATGGTGTCATTATTGATAAGTACAAAAAAACAGATGATGATAAGACAATTAACGAAGTAGTGTTAAACTCTGAGCTTGAGATGGATTGGGTAGCTGCAATGCTTGCATATAAAAATATAGCGGGAAGTAATCAGATATTACCAATTTTAAGCCGTAATTATGGAGAAAGATTTAAAAATAATAACTTTCCAACTGATGATGGCAAAGTTGCTGGCTACACTCACGTTGATTTAAACATGGATTTCGGCACTGATGAAGGACTTGTAATTCCTGACGAATTATTCTTGGAGTTTAAGAGTTACTCATGGAGACCACTTTATGCCTTTGGTATTAAAGATGACGGAACAAAAGATGTTTTGAACAGCTTAGACGATTATAAAACTTTAGTAAAAAGCGATAATCCTAGAACGAAATTCAGTGTTAAAACTAAGTATAAAGCTGCAGATGGTAAAGATAAAAATTATAGAAAGATTACTATTAGAGTTGTGCTAAGACAATGGGATCCAAATGATAAGAATACAAATCGTGGTTTTACAGGAGAAAGAATTCATGAAAGTAAGATAAAAAAAGGACCTCAAGGAACTGTAGCAAGTGAAATTTTATCCAATATGGCTTTAAGAGTATTAGGCTCTGCAGATGGGATTGATAATAAAAATATCGTTAGAATAACAGATGCAAGAGCAAAGGAACTTGCTGATAGTGAAGGAAAAGAAAGTATCACTATCACAGGATCTATTAAGGGATATATGCTTTCATCTCTTGGAACAGCTCAAGTAGGAAAATTCAATGTTCCACTAGAGTCTGCTGCTGAAATTGATGAAAGAAAGGCGAATGAACTTAAATTATCATATGTTCACGAAAAACCAACACCAGCACCTGTGCCATCAACAACACTTATCCTAACACTAGACGAAAACCATCGCGGCGGCGAAATAACTAACATCGAAGTAGAAGAAGGCGACTTAATCGAGCCGCATCTATATATCCCTCGTAGAAGAGGATACATCTTTAAAGGCTGGAGCTACGATAGAGATCATCTTGACGAAGTAAAACCAGGCGATAGAATATATACAAACACTACTCTATATGCAATTTGGAAAAAAGCAGAAATAGAAAGAGAAGAAGAACCAGTTGAAATAAAAGGCGAAGATCACATAACATATATCTTCGGTTACCCTGATGGAAGCGTTAGACCGAATGGCCGCATCACAAGAGCAGAAGCAGCAGCAATGCTAGCAAGACTACTAAACATCGAAGCCATCGGTTCAGCAGCAAAACCACAATTTACTGATACAGAAAGCTCTTGGTACAACAAAGCCATCAACGCAGTAGTATTTAGAGGCATAATGAAAGGCTACCCAGACGGACGTTTCAGACCAAACGCCCCTATAACAAGAGCAGAATTTACACAAATGATATCCACAATTGATAATAAACCTTATGGCGTTGCACCATTTGCAGACGTTCCTGGTCACTGGGCAGAAAGAGCTATTGGGTCAGAATATCAAGCAAAGAGAATCACAGGCTACCCAGACGGTTTATTTAGACCAGACGCCAATATCACAAGAGCCGAAGCAGCTGTTATACTAAACAAAATCTTCGAAAGAAAATATGACAATTTATCATTACTAAAATGCAAAAACCCACAAATGATAAAGAGATTCACAGACCTTGATGAAACATTCTGGGGCTGGAATGATATGGTGGAAGCAACTAATACTCATGAATTTGTAAGAAGATACAAAGAAGATGTATTGAAGAGATTAGAAGAAGATTGGCTACTAATTAAATAGATTTCGCATTCAAACGAACCCTTGAACTAATAGTGAGAAAAGTGATTTTCACGAGCGCAGCCTTCGGAATAAATTGCATTAATTTCTTAGCGCGGGGAGCCGCCCGTGGGCTCATTTAGTTGAGCGAAGCGAACGGATATGAGACAACAGGTGAACAAGCTTAGAAATTAACAATTTGTGTAGACGTAGCAAGCGAAGGAAAACGCTTTTAGATGTGCAATGCCCGAGTACATTTGTACACTCCGTTTGCTTCATCAGTCCACATCGTCCAATCATCTCGTTTGCTCTGCGTAGCGCAAAGGTTCTCGTACACTTTGGTGTATGGGGTTCTTCAATTAGTGCATAAAGAAATATTGATACTAAATCAAATTGCTTCGAGGATTGAATGCGAAATTAATAAAATGAATGAATAATAATCCCATGAGTGAGTACATTGAAATGATGTGCTCACTTTTTTTGTGCAAAACACAGCTGAGCTACTATTTGTAGTATCGCTATGTGACTATGCTACCACAAAGTGTGATATTATCATTTTTATTTATATGTAAAATTTTTCTTTATAAAACTTGATTTATATGTTACAAATGTGTTACAATAAATTCGGTGGGTATAATTACCTATTATTTTTGCTCTCGGTGCTTTAGCATAGCAGACAGCAGAAGCAACGGAAGCCGAAATAAACCGGATTTCATAACCGGAAATTTTAATATGGGGGAGGCAATTATGAAACGCAAAACTATTTCACTAATTTTATGCTTATGCATGATTTTTAGCCTATTTGCAGGCTATACAACTGTATTTGCAAGTGAAGAAAAGGGAGAGTACATAGTCTACTTGGACGTAGAAAAACAATCTCCTGGCTATGAAGAGGCTTATTTAAACAAGGATTACGGCAAGGCTATAAGCCTAGCGGACGAGGCTTTGGACTACTATGAAGGTGAGTTAAAGTCGATGTTTGCAGGCATTGAGGTGATATCTAGGGCTGAACTACTAGTTCCATCTCTTTGCGTAAGGCTTAATAAGAGTGATCTTGATGCTGTCAAGGCGCTTGACTATGTTAAGGATGTCTTCAATAACGACATCATTCGTGAGCCTGACGTTGTTCGCTCTGACATGAGGGTCTTCAGGGACCAATCTCTCATGACTGACTCGATCAAGATGGTTAACTCGAACGAGCTTATCGGCAATGACGAAGAGCTTCAAAAGAAGTACAACGGCGCTGGCTCTGTCCTTGCTATCATCGATAGTAACATGGACCCAAGCCATGATGCTTTTTACTTGAGTAATTCTGGTTTAGCTAGACTTGGCAAGCTTGATATAAATAACTTTTTAAATGGCGGCAAATTAAGTATCAAGGACAATACTCAAGATAAAAAGCTTTATAAAGATGTTTATAGAAGTGAAAAGATTCCATTTGGCTGGAATTACAATACTAATAGTAAGGACTTAAATCCTGAAAAAGAACTAGCTGCTCACGGCCAACACGTTAGCGGTACTGTAGCTGGTAACGCCGTTCAAATCGATGGCAAAACTTGGAGAGGTGTTGCTCCTGAGGCTCAGCTACTTATGATGAATGTTATGAGACAAGGCTCAACATCTTCAAATATCTACATCAGAGCTATGCAAGACGCGATAGTTATGGGGGCTGACGCGGTTAACATGAGTTTAGGCTCTACTAAGGGTCTTCCTGGCCAAGCCGATGGACTTGTTGGCAAGGCTATAAACAACGGTTACGCTGCTGACACTAACTTTGTTATCGCTGCTGGTAACGAAGGTGAGTACCAAGGCAATCTCAACATTGACAACCCAGACTTTGGTACTATGGCGGCTCCTGGTATTGCGACTAACGCAATCACTGTAGCATCGCTTGAAAATAAATCGATGTATGTACCACTTATTACTTATAATGGCAATAAATACATCTTCCAAACTGGCGGAGAGATCAGATTTAAAAAGGGCGACTACTACTTAGTTGACTGTGGCAATGGTGTTATTAAAGCTGAAGATAATATTGATGATTTTAAAGGCAAGGACCTTGAAGGCAAGGTAGCCCTTATCAAGAGGGGAGGAAATACTTTTAGTGAAAAGGTTCTAAACGCTCAAAATGCTGGTGCTATAGGCGCAATTATTTATAATAATGTTGAGGGCGAGCTTTACATGAGTGTTAGCGGTAACAAAATCCCTGCTATAGCCATAACTTTGGGGGCTGCAGAAAATATAAAGAAGGATTTATCTAAGCCTGTGTCTATAGATATGAGACCTCAAGAGGCTGATAACCCACAATTTGGAGAATTAAGTTCATTTACTAACTGGGGTCTATCGGCTGGTGGCTACATGAAGCCGGACATCACTGCTCCTGGTGGACACATCTACTCAACTCAAACTATGGGCAACACATTTGGCGATATGAGCGGTACTTCTATGGCTACGCCTCACGTTACAGGCGCTATAGGGGTTATACGCGCCCGTCTAAATGAGATGCTTTTTGCAGGCGAAACTCATAAGGCGGCTTTAACTAAGACTATACTTATGAACTCTGCTGTTCCTCATGTAGATCCAAAAACTGGTCAAACTACTTCACCTCGTCGTCAAGGCGCTGGTGTTATGAATCTTACAAAGGCATCGAAGCTTGATTTTACTGCTGTTGATAGAGATACTAAGATTGCTTCGAAATTTGTAGGCAATGTTGATAACGAAATTACATTAAATTTAACTATACACAACTATTCATCTGAGCCAAAGACATTAACACCATCGGTTCAAGCGACTATCGAAGCACGCGATGGCAAGAAGTTATTACTAAGACCTGATGAACTATTCTCAAAGTCTTATGAAGACAAGAAAGTTACTGTACCAGCGCAAACTAGCGTTGAATACGACATAACTTTCCCAATCGAGCACCTAGAAAAGGTAGAAGCGTTCACAAACGGCGCTTTCGTTGAAGGTTTCCTTCACTTAAGAGATGAAAATGGCATGGAAATTTCTTTCCCATTCGTTTCATTTAAGGGTAGCTATGACAATATTCCTTCGATTGAAAAACCACTATATGACTTCGATTTCGAGACTGAAAAGCCAATGTACTGGAACCTTAAGACTAGGAACCATGACTGGTTTAAGTACTCGACTCACATAGAAACTAATTACGGAACATATAAAGATGATAAGGGCAAAACATTTAATAATGTTATAATTGCTGGTCTTAAGAACTTTGATGAAATTGATGCAAAGAAAAATACAGCTGATGAACCAAAACCTATATTTACTCCTATAGTTATTTCACCAAACGCTGATAACTACCAAGACGTACTAAGCATTCAAATGGTTATGACTAGAACTGCTAATGTTAAGGCAAGTATCATTGATAAAGAAGGCAAGTCAGAAGACTTTAACATTGGTCTTAAATACACTAACATATCGACTGACCCAGATAATGACAAGAACAGAGACACATACATTGGCTACACAGCTCCTGGCGCTGTTCCTCTAAAGGACTTTGCTGATGGTGACTACACTCTAAGGCTTACTGCAGCTGCTATCAAGGCGCCTAAGGAAAGCTATCCAGAAACATATAGAGAGATAAAATTCACTATAGACACAGTGGCTCCACAATTTGAAAACAGTTTTTATGATGAAAAGACTAGAGCATTAACATTTGATATAAAAGAGGAAGGATCTGGCCTTGATGAATTCAAAATTGAAGACGAAAGTGGCAAGGCTATTGACTTTACTAGAGAAAGAAATAAAGTTAAGCTAGTAGTTCCTGAAGGAAAAGAACTTTCTGATATCAATATCATAGCTATGGACTTTGGCCACAACATAAACGAAGTAACAGCTGAGATGCTTGTATTTAAGGACATGTTTGGTTCACTAGAAGTTGAAGTAAAACAAGCAGGCACTGAAGCTCTTAATCTTGAATATAAAGTTTACACTGAGGACGGAAAAGAGCTTAAGAACCACGAACATCTTAAATTTGGCAAGTACAAACTTGTCGTTACAAACTATTCTAACAAATTCGAATTAAAGGGCGAAAGTGAAATTCCATTCGAAATATCACAAGGCAATAAAAATTACAAGATAACTCTTGAATTTAATGAAATACCTACTGGCAGAATCACTATCAAAGTGGCATCAAAGGACAATCTTGAGTGGGCTGACTTTGATATATTTGCAAAGAACGTTAAAAATAATAAGGTATTTAAATTTATTCAAGACGAAGGCATATATGACAAGTACTTCGATGCTGACCTTCCATACGGCGACTACAATTTCTACGCAGAATTTAAAAATGGCAAGGAAGGCTACACAATAACATTTGATGAAGACATGCCATTTACAGTTAACGGCTCAACTAACTACTCAACAGTAACAGCAAATATCAAGAGAAGCAGTTTCTACAAGGTAAACGTTACTACTGAGGGAGCTGAGGACGTTAAATACCTTGCTAGAGATAGTAAAAACGGAAGCATAGTTGGTCTTGACGAACTTGCTGAAGGCACTTGGATGATATTCCCTGAAAAGATGCCAAAAGGCATGTTCATGGAAAAACCATACGAGTACGTTACTCTATCACAAGAAAAACCAGAAGCAAATGTGACTTTCACTTATGAAGAAATTGGCGATAAGAAATTTAAATTTAATATAAAAGATAATTATGAGGACGCTGAGTACTACTTATGCGACTTCTACGCTTGGATAGGCGACTATGACAATGGTAAGAAATTTGATTACACTCCTGGCATGGAGCTAGAACCAGGAACTTACTATGTCGAAGCTATTGCTGATAGAGAAAAATACGGTGAAACAACTCTGACTATAGATAAAGAAAGCTATGAGCAAACATCTAGAACATTCAAATCAACTACAGAAGCAGTTGAAGTAGAATTCAATTGGAAGGCTTATTCTGAAACAGATAAGATAAGTGAAGGCGCCATCTTTGTTAATGATGACAATCTTCCTGCAGACTTGAAGAAAAATTCATATGAATATGTATTGACAGGAACAAAGGGCGAGCCTATAAAGAAAACTTTCATTAAGACAGGCTTCAGCACTTGGTTTGTTAATCTACCATATGACTACTACCAAGCAGAAGTAAAGGGCCTTCCTGAAGGTTACACTGTTGATACTAAGGAATTTATTGTCAATAGCAATGAATACCAAGTTGAATTTGTTATAGAGCCTGAAAAGAAAGAAGAAAAAGTTTCTGTAAACATCAAGTTTACTAATGACGACAAGCCTGTAACACCAGTTACTTTCAAGCTTGGCGAAGATGAGTTCACAGACGGAACTATAGAAGTAGCACCTGGCGAATATGATGTAGAAATACTTGAACCAGAAGGACTTGTTCCAACAGAAGAGTTTAGTACTATAAATATTACTAAAGATACAAAGAATTTACGTATTGAACTTGAAGAATATAAAGAGCCACCAGCTCCAGAAGGAGAAGGAACTCTTAAGTTTGAAGTTTGGGAATCAGACGGAAATAATGAAAAACAAATAAATAATTTCATGATGGCAAATGCTAATAATGAGTTCTTATATAATAATGAAGAAAAATCTCTTCCATATGGTGAGTATACTGTTAAACTTTCATCAACATGGAACATGGGTGGACTATATGATGAAGCAGAATCAAAAATAAAAGAAACAGTTACACTTGATGAAACACATAAGAATGTTGTAGTTAAGTTTATACTAGTTAAGAAAGGTGCTACACCTACACCTGATCCAGACCCAACACCAGAAGACAAGGGAAATATCACTTATAAAGTATACGAGTTTAGTGACACTGGTGAAAGAGAAGTAAAAGATTATGCTAACATCGACGGAAAATTTGAATTAGCTGGCAGAGCTGTAACAGTTGATTATGGTAAACATACTGTTGAATTAAATAATAATTATTGGAATATGTATGGCACATATGATGAAAGCAAATCCATAATTAAGAAAACTGTTACAGTTGACGCAAATAATCCAAACGTTACAGTTAAGCTATACAAAGTATTAAAAGGAACAAAAGCTAATCCACCAAAAGATGATGAGACAACACCAACACCAGGACCAACACCAGATCCTAAGCCACAAGAGCCTACAAAGGGCAAAGCAAGTTGGGACATCAATTACACTGGCAGCAGAACTGGACTTAATTTCTTTGAACAAGTTAAGCTATATAAAGTTGTAGACGGTAAGGACGAAGAAGTTAAACTAAGCTTTGACCAAGAATATAAGCACGGAGAAATAGAGCTTGAATTTGGTAAGTACGCTTATGTATTAAATGATATAGGAGATTATCTAAAGGTAAATGTTAAAAACAAAAGAATAGAATTTAGTCTTGACAAGGCTAATCCGACATTTAAGGCAGTCTTTGAAATAGAAGACAGAAAAGAAGTTCAAATAGTTGAAGTAAGAATACCAAAGGATGCTAATGAAAGTCTTGATGACTACACAATCAAAGTCTTTGACATGAAAGGCAATGAAGTAGAAGGCGTTAAGATGAATGATAAGGGCTTTGAATTCCCTGCTACATCAGGCGTAGACTATGAACTTAGACTTGAAGGAACAAAATATGCATATTATCCAAACATCATAAATGCATATCCAAGCCAAACATTCTATAAATATATCAACATTGTTGCACCATTAATCTTAAAAGTAAATTCACTTGCTGGAGATACTCCTATTGATGCTGAATATGCAGTTTATGCAAAGAATGTGAATGGAGTAACTTATGTAACTGACCTTAAGAAAGTACCATACATTGGCAATGGTAATCAATTGTACCAAGTTAAATTCTTAGGCTGTGAACAAGGCTATAAACTTGATGATGACGAAATAAAAGAGTTTACAGTAACAGAATTTTCTAGACAAGAGTTAACATTTAATTTTAAACTCGACAAAGATGTTGCAATTGTCAATAAAGAAGAGCTAAAAGCTTTAGTTTCAGAATATGACAATATCAAGAAGACAGATGCTTACAAGGGCGCTGATGCGGATAAGAGAAAAGCATACGATGATGCGATAGGCGAAGCAAAGATGGAGCTTGTAAAAGCACTTACAAGCCAAGACGCTATCGATGCTTTAGTTAAAAAAGTTAAAGATGCACGTGACGCCATCATCGGATCTATGGAAAATCTTAAAAAACAAGAGCTTAAGAAACTTCTTGATGATGAGACAAATGTAAAAGCAAAAGACACATACATCTTCGATATTCCTGAAGACAAAAAAGCTTATGACGATGCTATAGAGAGTGGTAATAAGGTTTACGCTGATGCAAATGCTACAGAAGAAGCCATTGACAAGTCTATAGCGGATATAAAGGCAGCTCTTAATAAGCTTGATGGCTTTGACGAAGCTGACAAGACTGAGCTTAAGAAGCTATTAGACGATTACAATAAAGTAAGTAAATCCGATGAGTATTGGAATTCTACTGAAAAAGAAAGAGAGGCTTATCAAACAGCCATCATCGAAGGAACTAACATATACAATAAGAAAGAAGCGACTCAAGAAGAAGTAAAAGCGGCTATAAAAGCTATAGAAGACGCAATTAAGGGCTTGAGTGGCTATGCTACACCAACTGAAAAGACTGAGCCAGTTAAACTTGACGATGCTTATGTAAATGATAAATACGTTAGAGGTACAGGTATCAAGGGAGCCTATGTTTACTACAAGATTGTAAAGAAAGGCCAAAATGCTGATGACGCAGCTATTAGAAATGGCATGCTTATAAATGATAAAGACGGTAAATTCTCTATAAGCGTTGGACAAATTCAAGATGGAGACAAAGTTATCGTTTACCAAAAAGAAGAAAAGAAATTAATGAGTGAAGGCGTTATATTAAATGTACTTCCACTTAATAAATCAGAATTACTTGAATTAATAGCTAAAGCTGAAGAAATCAAGGATACAGATCAATATAAATATGCTCCTGAAGATAGACAAAAAGACTTAGACGATGAACTAGCTAAGGCAATAAAAGTAAAAGATGACGAAAATTCATCTATGGAAGATATTGAAAAGACTATAATTAATTTAAGATCAGCTATTGCTTCGATAGAAAACTACGAAATAATAAGACATGAAGTCACATTCTATCCAAATAACGAAACAGATTCTTGGACAGTTAAGATTATAGTTGGTGAAAATGTAAATAGACCAGAAGACCCAGTTAGAAAAGGATATATCTTCAAAGGCTGGTATGCAGACGAAGAATTAACTAAAGAATTCGATTTTGCTAAGCCAATAGAAGCTAATACAAATATTTATGCAAAATGGGAAGAAATTCTTGAATACGAAATCACTTTCGATCCTAACAATGGCGAAGCTACTTGGACTGAAAAGGTACGTGAAGGCGAAAAAGTTAAGGAGCCAGCAAAACCTACTAAGACAAATCACACTTTTATCGCATGGCAATTTAACGGTCAAGACTATGACTTCAACACAAGTGTTATGGCAAATATGATGCTTATAGCTAAGTGGGAAGAAAATAAAGTAGAACCACAACCACAACCAGAACCAAATCCAGAGCCATATGAACCGTATGAACCATATGAGCCATCTGAACCAGAACCAAAACCATCTGAACCAAGTAAACCAGTTGAACCAAGTAAACCTGTTGAACCATCTAAACCTATTGACAGTAATGAAGATAAGAAAGATACTAAAGAAACCGGCATCATCACTGACTACCCTACTAACCCAGTTGAACTAAGAGATGTGCCAGCAGGTCCTGAAGGTGAAGCGATTAGAAACTTAGTTTCATACGGCATCATCCAAGGCATGGGCAACGGTAAGTTCCAAGGCAATAAAACTATAACTAGAGCGATGGTTACTAGAGTCTTTATGCTGATCAGCAAGGACAAAACTGTTGATACAAATATTGTATTTAAAGACGTTAAGGACAAAAAATGGTATGCTGAATCGGTTAATTGGGCCGCAAGTAAGGGCATCATCGCTGGTTACGCTGATGGCAAGTTCAAACCTGAAAAGAAGGTTACAAGACAAGAGTTCTGCGTAATGCTAATGAACTTACTAAAGGCGAATGGCATTGAGCTTGAAACTGTAGTTCCAGTTGACGAAAAAGAATTTGCTAAGGCTGATGACTGGGCAAAGGACGCAATGATCGCTATGAAGAGAGCTGGACTTGTGAATGTTGAAGCGAGTGGCAAGTTTGGTCCACAAAGTAAGTTTACGAGAGAGGAATTAGCGAAGACGATTGATTTATTGATTAAGTTGATTAAAATAAAAGAACAATAATAATTTCACATTCGTGCGAAGCACCAAGGTTCTCGTACGAAAGTACGAGGTTCTTCAAACGCGCCCTTGGGCTCGTTCCTTCCTCGGCAATGCTCGAGTACATTTGTACACTCCGCTCGCCTCGTCGGTCCACGTCGCCCAATCATCACGTTTTATCTGTGTAGCGCAAAGGTTCTCGCACACAAGTACGAGGTTCTTCAATTGCTCTTTGAAGAAAAGAGAGCTAAATCAAACGCTCTTCGGAAAATATAGCAACTAGCCAAGTGAGTTTTGGACGAGATTGCAATGAGTATAATTACTCTTCAACGAAAAGCATTTAAAACAAAAACTCAATAAGAAATACAAGGTGCACAGCTATTTATTAGCCGTGCATCTTTTTGTTTTTAAAATAAATACTATAAATTTCTTTTTCCTCAATCCCTGCCCATATCTTGCCAAAATCGGCATTTAGTGATACAATATACTCAGGTGATACTATGGATTTAAAGGCGAAACTCAAAATTTTATCTGACTCGGCGAAGTACGATGCCTCATGCTCTTCGTCTAATTCTTCGCGCAAAAACTCAGGAGGCATTGGTAACGCTGCCTCATCAGGCATCTGTCACAGCTGGTCTGAGGACGGCCGCTGCATATCGCTCCTTAAAATCCTCTTCACAAACGTTTGTATCTATGACTGCGAGTACTGCATCAACCGCGCTTCGAACGACGTACCGCGCGCCTCGTTCACGCCCGAAGAGGTCGCCGAGCTCACTATGAACTTCTACATCCGTAACTATATCGAGGGCCTATTCCTTTCAAGCGCAGTCATCAAGAGCCCCGACTACACCATGGAGCAGCTGATTAGAACGGCTGAGCTCCTTCGCAACACCTACCATTTCAATGGTTATATACATATGAAGGTTATACCGGGCGCTTCAAAAGAGCTGGTCACAAAGCTATCGTCCCTGATCGATAGGGTATCTGTCAATATTGAGCTGCCGACTGAAAAGTCTCTTAAAATGCTCGCTCCGCAGAAAACTACTGAGGGCATAATGAAGCCCATGAACAATATAAAGCTGGCAATAGCTGAGAACAAAGAGGACAGGCGCAAGTACAAGAGCGCTCCACTCATTGCTCCAGCTGGTCAAACCACGCAAATGATTATAGGCGCCGCGAATGAAAGTGACGAGACCATAATCACGAAGGCATCGCTTTTATACAAGGGCTTCAGCATGAAGCGTGTGTACTATTCGGCCTTTGTTCCGGTGGTTAAATCGAAGTTTACGAGTGGCATCAAAGCTGCACCATTACTTAGGGAGCACCGTATCTACCAAGCGGACTGGCTGATGCGCTTTTACAAGTTTAAGCCCTACGAAATTGTTTCGCGCACAAATCCCATGCTCGACCTGGACCTTGATCCAAAGGCATTTTGGGCGATAAATCATATCGAGCTCTTCCCGATCGAAGTCAACAAAGCGAGCTACGAGGAGCTTCTTCGCGTGCCCGGCTTTGGTCCGACGACCTGCCACAAGATTATCAATGCTAGGCGCTTTGCCAAGCTATCGTACGACTCCCTAGAGAATATGCACATCTCCTTAAAGCGTGCTAAATACTTCATCACAGTAGGCGGCGTCTACAGAGGCGGCAAGATCGATACGCGCGAAAATTTGCGCATAAAACTCATGGATAAGGTGAATCTCAATGAACAGCTATCGCTATTTTGATTACGACAGGAGCTTCGAAGGCCTCATGACGGTCATCTTCGAGCTTTACGAGGACATCGATCGCGCCAAATTCATGCCCGATGATCAAGGCTCCTTATTTGATACCAAGGTCTTTATCGCCACGGATATGGCAGGGGCCACTCGCGTACTAAAAGCGCTTGAGGACAAGTTTCCAAAGCGTTTCATGAGGGAGATAGTGGCTGTATTTTTATCCTGTGATACTAATAAAGAAGATATATTAATCAGAGCCATCAAAGGCGTCTTCGAGCACGGCTACGGCTACATCTTTTCATCAGAAGTGGCTGCGAGCGAGTTTCGCCGCATACGTAGAAATGTTTTATCGGAAAACCATTCCTACAAAGGCCTTTTGCGCTTCAAAGAGGTCGAGGGCGGCGTGATGCTAGCTGAGTTTGAGCCGAAGAATGACATCTTGACCCTCATCGTTCCTCATTTTGTGAAGAGGCTCCCTACTATAAACTTCGTGATTGCTGACGTGAAGCGTGGGACGGCCGCCATGCACATGAAGGGGAAGGTCGAATTTTTGGAGCTAAAATCTCTTGACTACACTATTAGCGAAAAAGAAAAATTCTTCGAAGAAGCTTGGAAAGACTTTTACAAGGCCATCGCCATTGACGAGAGAAAGAGTGAAAAGCTGATGATTTCAAATATGCCTAAGCGTTACTGGCACTACTTAATTGAGAAATAGCTTGAAATTTGGACACTTTTCCATTATAATAGTGTTAATGATTTTACTTGTCTAAAGAAATAAACAAATTTGACTAGAAGGAAGTGACATTTTGATTAAAGAGAAATTTAAAGAAGTCCTAGCGACCGTTTTGCCGATATCGCTGCTCGTTGTGATACTGAATTTTACAGTGGTTCCGCTAGAGAGCGATGTCTTTATACGCTTTTTATTGGGCGCGGTCTTCATACTTTTAGGACTGACAATATTTTTAATCGGCGTCGACCTTGGCATCACGCCTATGGGCGATAGCTTCGGTAACGCAGCCGTTAAGAGCGGTAAACTTTGGGTCATAGCGCTCATGGGACTGATCCTAGGCTTTGTCATTTCAATAGCTGAGCCGGATTTGCACATCTTGGCGAATCAAGTTGGCGAGGTAACTTTGGGTATTGTATCGAAGTCAACACTAGTTATGCTTGTGTCAATGGGTGTCGCTTTACTTATTTCACTTGGCATGGTGCGTATAGTAGAAGTGTATTCACTAAAGAAGTTTTTAATGCTTACATATGGCGTAATACTCGTACTTGCAGTGCTTGCAGACCAGTTTTTCCTAGCAGTATCCTTTGATGCTTCAGGAGCAACAACTGGGGCACTGACTGTACCATTCTTACTTGCTTTATCCGCAGGTGCCTCCGCCATTAACAAAGACAGCCAAAAGTCCGAAGACGACTCCTTTGGCCTAGTTGGCATCGCTTCAGCAGGTGCCATCATCGGTGCACTGGTACTTGGCATGCTATCAAAACCAGAGTTTGGCGAGGTTCCAGACATTGCCGTGGCAGCAGAGCCGGGCATTTTCTCGCACTTCATCCACGAGGCGCCGATAGTCGCAAAAGAGATAATCATTGCGCTTCTACCCATAATCGTGATTTACACAATCTGCAACATGATCTTCTTTCATAATTCGAAGAGGGCAAACGCAAGAGTCGCAACCGGCTGCGTGCTAACATTTGTGGGACTTGTAATCTTCCTAGTTGGCGTAAACAGCGGATTTATGGACGTCGGACGCTACATAGGTCACGTGCTAGCCACAGAGCACAGCAAGGCCTTCATCGTTGCCATCGCCTTTCTGATGGGCATACTGACTATACTTGCGGAGCCGGCAGTTCACGTACTTACAAACCAAATCGAAGCCGTTACGGCGGGCTCAATCAAAAAATCAGTCGTACTTATGACTTTGTCAATAGGTGTCGGCATCGCGGTTGCCTTGTCGATCCTTAAAATACTAGTTCCTGGCATGCAGCTATGGCACGTACTGCTACCGGGCTATATCATAACATTCTTGATAATGAAAAAAGTGCCAAACCTATTCGTTGGCATCGCCTTTGACTCAGGCGGCGTTGCCTCAGGACCAATGACTGCGACATTTATCCTTGCTTATGCACAAGGCGTTGCAGCCTCAACACCAACAGCGGACCTACTTATAGACGGCTTCGGTACCATTGCCATGGTAGCGATGACGCCTCTAATAGCACTACAAATACTTGGTCTATTCTATCTGAAACATGAAAAAGGGGGAGTGAAGAATGCGTAGTTTAAAGTCTCGTCACTTAGAAATGCTAGTCGTTATAGTCGAGCACAATAAAGCTAGCAAAGTCTTGCATTTAGCTGATGAGAAAGGCATTACAGCCTCAGTTGCCATGCTAGGCAGAGGCACTGCATCTAGGACAATATTCGACTACTTAGGTCTAAACGACAAGAAAAAAGCAGTTCTTATGCTCTTCGGAAAGACTGAGGAGATTATGGATCTTGCTGATTATTTAGTAGAAAAACTTGAAATGGACAAGCCAAACCACGGAATTGCCTACATCGAGAGCGCATTCAACGTCTTTGGCACTGAAGATAATGCTAATGGAAGTGAAAATATTAAAAGAGGTGAAAATATGTACAACGCCATATATACTATAGTTGAAAAAGGAAATGCAGACGACGTAATCGAAGCAGCTCAAAAGGCCGGCTCAAGAGGCGGAACTGTTATACACGCGAGAGGCTCAGGCAGCGAAGAAGCTCGCAAAGTCTTCAATATGCTCATCGAACCCGAGAAAGAGATCGTTTTGATTATATCGGAAGAAGCAAAAACTAAGGACATAGTTGAGTCGATAAGAAAAGAAACGCAAATAGAGGAAGAAGGAAAGGGAATAATCTTTGTGACAAATGTAGAAGCCACATATGGCTTAGCTAAATAAAATTTCTTGTTAAAATGAGCCCTTTCGCTAGTTTCGAATTTTTTACTCACTGCGACGTATTATTCATACGACTCGTTCGTAAAAATTTTGCACAACGCGAAATCATCTCATTTTTTCTGAGAAATTTACCCTACGTAGTAGATTGTGAAATTTACCCTTCATACAAGATTGCAAAATAAAGCTTTAAACATCCATCGTGGTGTAAAGGTTCTTGTTCGCAAGAATGAGGTTCTTCTTTTGTCTACAGAATCAACTCTTCGTAGTATTTTTGATTAGATAGCACATACTCATCAAATCGCTCTGCATAGCGCAAAGGTTCACTGACGGGGCTATTCAATTTACTCTTGGTAGTAGATTGATTAAGTAAAGTAAAATATCGAATAAACAAAAACAAAGCTGTGAGAAAAATTTTCTCACAGCTTTAATTTTTGTAAAGTGTATTATTTATTGACTAGATGAAATTTGAATGCGAACTTATATACCAAAGATAATCTTAAAAGTAGTTCCTTCGCCCACAGTACTCATTACATCAATCGATCCACCCATATCCTCAACTATATGTTTAACTATGGATAGACCAAGGCCTGTTGAGTTTGTATTTCTATTTCTTCCCTTGTCGACCATGTAGAAGCGTTCGAATATACGAGGGATTTCGTCTTTCTCAAGGCCGATTCCTGTGTCTGAAATTTTGCTTATGATATTGTCCCCGCGTTTTTCGACGGATATTGTAAGCTTGCCGCCATCTTTATTGTACTTGATAGCGTTTGAGATTAAATTTCTATAAAGCTCTGAAAGCATGCCAAGTGGCACGTTTTTCTTAAGTCCTTCTTCGATATGGCTTTCGACTGATAAATTTTTCGCGTCGATTTTGCCCTTATATAGCTCTAAAATATTCTCTATAGTCTCTTTAATCGAAACTTCTTCTTCGCTCTTTAGCTGTGGTCTTTCGTCTAGCTTTGATATCATGATGATGTTATCGATCAAGCGTAGCATTTGACCTGCTTCGTCAAAGATGATGCCGGAGAATTTTTTGATGTCCTCTTCCTTAACCATGCCGTTCTTAATTAGCTCGGCGTAGCCAGATATCGATGTTAAGGGGCTCTTTAGCTCGTGTGAAACGTTCGCGGAGAATTCGCGTCTAAGTTTTTCGGCCTTTTTCTCATCGTTTACGTCAAGAACTAGCATGATGATGCCTGTTAGGGCATTGCCATTCTCAATTGGGGATAGATATATCTTTAGGTTGTCTTCGTCGACCATAATCTCAAAGCTCGATGCCTTGTGCGTTTGAATTAAATCATTTAGTCTAGTCGATACCTCTTGGTTCCTTGTTAGTCTCACGACGTCCATGCCCGTATAATCAGTTTGCATATTTGACTTAAATAGCTTCTTCGACGCGTCGTTGAGCTGAACGACTTTTAAGTCAGTGTCAATGAGTACCAGGCCTTCGTTCATGTTTCTAAGTATCTCATTTACTGTTGATTCCTTAGTTTCAAGGCTCTCTATATAGCCTTTGATGTCTTTATTCTTTCTCTCTATAGTCCTTATGAATGGACTTAGTTCGTCGTAAACGTCTATCTTAGCTGTATTGAAATCGTCTCTGTGTAAGTGTTCTGCAGCGTAATCGATAGGTAATAGCAGCTTGTCTACGAGTTTTTTGTTTATTAGTAAAAGCACTAGAATAAGTAGAATTGACATAAGTAGTATAAGTGGAACTACTTTCATAAATGATCCAAGTATTGATTCTGTTTGCTTTGATAGCCTTATTACATTGCCGTCACTCATTAAACTAGCGTAGTAGTATGTGTCTTTATTAAGTGTATTTGATAGTCTCACGTCTTTGCCGACGCCGCCATTTAAGGCTTCTTTAATCTCTTTTCTATCAGCATGATTTTCCATCGATGCAGGATCTGTGAAGTTATCATATAGAACATTGCCTTCTGGATCAACTACGGTAAAGCGAAGATTTACATCAAAGCGGCCCAGTATCTCTAAATCGTTCACATCTAGCATGGATGCTAGGGCAAGTTCGTCTTTTAAATCTTTTAACTCATTCTTTCTAGTATTTTGGTAGAATATAGCTGTACTTATTGTAACACTTAAGACTATTGCTAGAAAAAAGCAAATGGCGTAGGTGATGTTTAGTTTTTTCTTCACTTTTCGTCACCAACCTTATAGCCAAGGCTTCTGATAGTCTTGATAACGCCTTGATACGGCTCAATCTTCGATCTAATCGAAGCGATGTGAACGTCAACGGTTCTTGTCTCTCCTTCAAAATCGTAGCCCCAGATCTTCTCTATAATCCTGTCTCTTGTTAGGACGATGTTTGGGTTCGATAGTAAAAAGTATAAGAGCTCAAACTCTTTATAAGTAAGGGAGATGGGCTCGCCATCAACTGTTGCGGTTCTTTTGTCGTAGTCGAGTCTGATGCCAGCGTAATCAAGTACGTCGCCAGCGTTCACTTTGCTGCGTCTAAGAAGGGCTCTGACCCTTGCCAAGAGCTCAAGCACGCTAAATGGCTTTGTGATGTAGTCATCAGCGCCTCTATCTAGCCCTGTAATCTTGTCAAACTCAGTAGTCTTAGCTGTTAGCATAATTACGGGGATGTTCTTTAGTGCGGCATCCCTCTTCATTTGATCAAGTATTTCAAGTCCGCTCGTGCCAGGCAGCATGATGTCAAGCATAACTAGTGTTGGCACTTCTTTTTTCACTCTTGCGAAGAACTCATCAGCATTCTCAAAGCCTTCAGCCTTGTAATTTTCATTGTGCAGTGCATATAGAACTAAGTCCCTAATGCTCCTGTCGTCTTCAACTATATATATCATAGCTCCTCCTACTCATAGTGCTTAGCAGTGATTGAAAATACGCTCCAGTCCGCGATAGATTCTGCGTTGTCGCCGATTCTTTCGAAGTACTTCGCAATTTGTATTATGTCTATAAGCCTTAGAGCGTCATCTTTTTTATCGCCAATCTTGTCTACGACCTCTTTCATGATGTGACTGAATAAATCGTCAATCTTGTCGTCAGAGGCGATGACCTTGTAGCTCTCTTCCAAATCGCCAGTGATAAAGGCGTCAATCGCGCTCTTTAACATCTTCTTAGTCGATAGGCACATATCCAAAATCTCTTCAGTGAAGTCCTCGCCGATACTTACAAAATTAAGTAGGCCAGCGACTTCAATCACGTGTCCGCCGATCTTTTCAACGTTTCTGATGATGTTTAAAGTAGACGAAACAAACCTTAAATCCTTCGCAACCGGTTGTTGAGTCGACATGATCTTAAGGCAAAGCGTCTCGATGTTTCTGTTATACTCGCGAATCTCATCCTCTTTACTCTCAATCTCGTGAAGTTGATCTTTGATATCAGCATCCTCCGCAGCAGTCTCTATAGTTACCTTCATGTCCATCAGCATCTTTTCAACGATAGCACTATATAAAATGATTTCATTCTTTAAATTTTCTAATTCATTAATGTATCTTGTTCTTACCATGATTATACCCCTTTTTTAACCGAATCTACCAGTAATGTAGTCTTCAGTCTTTTTATTTTTTGGATTTTGGAAAATAGCGCTCGTTTGATTCGATTCAATGATTTCGCCTTCAAAGAAGAAAGAGCAGTAGTCCGATATACGAGCCGCTTGTTGCATGTTGTGAGTCACGATGACGATGGTGTAGCGGTCTTTTAGTGATTCGCATAATTCTTCAATCTTCGATGTCGATATTGGGTCAAGAGCCGATGTCGGTTCGTCCATTAATAGAACTTCTGGCTCAACAGCAAGTGCCCTTGCTATGCAAAGCCTTTGTTGCTGTCCACCAGATATTTGAAGCGCGTTTCTCTTTAGTTTATCCTTTACTTCATCCCAAAGAGCCGCACCTTGTAGTGACCTTTCTACTATGATGTCAAGGTCCTTTTTCTTTTTTATCCCGTGCACACGAGGACCATAAGCAATGTTATCGTAGATAGACATGCTGAAGGGGTTTGGCTGCTGAAAAACCATGCCAACCCTCTTACGAAGCTCGTTCACATCAACTTTTGGAGCGTAGATGTCCTCGCCATCCAAAGTGATTTCGCCAGTGATTTTTACACCATCGACAAGATCATTCATTCTATTTAAACTCTTTAATAGCGTTGACTTACCACAGCCAGATGGGCCAATGAAAGCCGTGATTTTGTTCTCAGGCATATCCATAGACACATTCTTTAGCGCCTGAAAATCACCATAAAAGAGGTCAACATTTTTAACTTCAATTTTATTCATTATTTCATAACCTTTCTTGATAATTTTGTTGAAAGCATATTGATAATTACAACCACAATCAGTAAAACAAAGGCAGTTGCAAAGCTTGCTTCAACGTGGAAGCCCTCGTCACTTAGTACGTACATGTGTAGGGCAAGCGTCCTTCCTGATTCGTTAAGCGCCTTTGGCATGGCAGTCGCAGTACCTAGAGTGTAGATAAATGCAGCAGTTTCGCCGACGATTCTACCTATAGAAAGTATGATACCTGCCAAAATTCCGTTCATAGCTGGAGGTAAAACTACTTTGAATATCGTCGATAGCTTTCCCGCGCCTAGACCAAAGGATGCCTTTCTAAACGAGTCAGGAACAGCAAGTATCGCTTCTTCCGACGTTCTTATAATGATGGGCAGTACCATGATGATGGCTGTTAAAACGCACGCCATGATCGAGTATTGCATCTGAAGCTCATATACGAAAAAGATCATACCAAATAGACCGTAGATGATAGACGGGATACCAGCTAGTGACTCAGTACCAAGCCTAATAATCTTTACGATTTTCGAGCCCTTCTTCGAGTATTCACTTAAGTAGATGGCACTCGCAACACCTATGGGCACGGCTACCAGTAAAGTGAGAACAACAACTACAAGCGTCACAATTAAGCTTGGCAGCATCGATACGTTTTCTGTTGTGTACTTAAGTGCAAATAGTGATGGCTTTAAATTTGGTATACCGTTGATGGAGATGTAAAGGATTATGAAGACAAGCATTGCTATCGTAAAATAAGCAGCAACCTTAATTAGTATTTTCAAAAATTTACTCATAATTCTTTTCACTTCCTTTAATAAAGTAGAATATAGTATTGATTATCAAAATGAAGATGAATAGGACCATGGCAGTCGCAGTAAGTGCTTGCAAATGCTTTGGTGTAGCGTATGCCATCTCTATAACTATATTTGTTGTAAGTGTTCTAACCCCTTGTGTAATGGAAGTTGGGATTCTAGGCTGATTACCCGCAATTAAGTAAACAGCCATAGTTTCACCGATCGCTCTACCTATACCTAAGATGAAAGAGGAGATGATCCCGCTCTTTGCGGCAGGTACAACGACTTTAAATATGCTTATTTCCTTACTTGCGCCGAGTGCTACTGAACCTTGGTAGAATGACTTTGGGACGGCTCTTAATGATGACTCACAAATGGAGATTATAGTTGGAAGTATCATTATTCCTAAAAGTAGGGAAGCCGTTATTATATTCATGCCGTCACCGCCAAACGCCTTTCTTACAAGTGGCACAATAACTACAAGGGCAAAGAAACCATATACAATTGAAGGGATGCCCGCCATTAGCTGAACAGCTGGCTCCAGTATTTTGTATGCTTTTTTATTGGCGTAGAAAGCCATATATATGGCAGTCAAGAGTCCTATAGGCAGACCTATGATGATCGCACCGAGCGTTGTATACACCGAGCCAACTACCATTGACACGATACCGTAAGATGCGGGAACGTTTCTAGGAGCCCATACTTTGCCAAATAAAAATGCTTTTAGTCCGTACTCTTTTACAAATGGAATGCCTTCAGAGAAAATGAAGTAGCATATAAGTAATAGAGCAAAGACAGATATTAGAGAGATGACAAAGAAGAAATACTTCATGAAATTCTCTTTATAATTTTTATTCATAATTACTCCTTATAAAATTATGGAGGGCTCAAATCTGGCCCTCCTCAAGAAATTTTCTTTTAGTCTAAATTATTTAATATCTCCCCAAGTTTTTGTATCACCTACGAAGATGGCTTTGATTTGATCAAGACTTAAATCGTCTATAGCGTTGTCGTTGTTAACTATAACGGCGATACCGTCTTTAGCGATAACTACGTTAGTTAATTCAGCCTTTTCTTCATCAGATAAGTCTCTTGAAGCCATACCTAAATCAGCTGCACCTTCGATAGCTGCTTGGATACCAGCTGATGATCCTGTTGATTGAATTTCAATCTTAACGTCTGGATACATTTCCATGTATTTTTCAGCAAACTTTTCCATAAGTGGAGTAACAGATGTTGAACCACCTACAACAAGCTTACCAGATTGAGAGTTTTGTTTGTATTCAGCAGCTGCAGTGTCAACTTGAACGTATTTGTTTTCAAGAACCATTTCTTGACCTTCCTTAGACATCATAAAGTCGATGAAGTCTTTCTTAAGTCCATCAATTTCTCCTTTGTAAACAATGTTGAATGGTCTTGCAATCTTATAAGAACCGTCAAGTACGTTATCAGCGCTAGCTTCAACGCCTTCAACCTTAGCAGCCTTAACGCTATCGTTTAAAGAACCTAAAGAGATGTAACCGATGGCGTTCTTGTCACCGTTAACAGTCATTAGAACAGCGTTAGTAGATTTTTGAACAACAGCGTCAACAGTAGTTCTGTCAACCTTAGTGTCTCCGTCCTTTTCTTCGATACCAGTGATTTCGATGAAAGCTCCTCTAGTACCAGAACCGTCTTCTCTTGATATTACAGTGATAGGTTCGTTAGAAGCTTCAGGTGCTTTTTCCTCAGTTTTTGTTTCATCAGTTTTTTCTTCAGTCTTTGTTTCAGCTGGTTTTTCTTCAGCCTTCTTGTCGTCTCCGTTAGAGCAAGCTACTAGAGAGAATGCTAATACAAGTACTAGCAATAATGAAATTAATTTTTTTGTCATTTTTAAATAACACTCCTTTAAATTATTTTTACAAGTTGATTATAGTGGCCTTGTGTTAAGAATGTATATTAATTATGTAAAGATTGTGTAAAATATGTAAAATAACAAAAATTTTTTTGATTTTTTACGAAAATAGCATTGTATTTGTAAAATATACTTTACAAATAAATTTGTACTGAACGGAAAGTAATTGTTCGTGACTTAGGCCTCTCAAATTGGAAATTTCTAAAAGCTCGATCGCTTGAAAATTTATATTCGTTTCACTGCGTTCCACTAGATGAATTTTCGGGCAGCGCTCTTCGCTAATAAATTTCACAATTTGTTCAGATGCGTCATTTCACAAAACACTTTCCGTTCTTATTTAGAGCGAAGATCATTTGTGGTTCTTATCAAAATTTTTATTGGCAGTTTAGAAAAATAAGTACAGAGGCTATTTAATTAGAAAAGTGACTTTCACGAGCGCAGCCTTCGGAATAAATTGCATTAATTTCTTTGCGAAGTGAACCGCCCGCGGGCCCATCTAGTTGAGCGAAGCGAACGAATATGGGACCGCAGGTGAACAAGCTTAGAAATTAACAATTTATGTAGACGCAGCAAGCGAAGGAAATCACTTTTCGATGAATAAGCAAATAAAAACACATTTCGCAAAAGTCGTTTCGCGTGTAAAACGTTTTTTTAATAAGATTACCCAGACTATATATTACCCAGACTATATATTAAAAGGAAGAGAAGTGTAAGTAAAAGAAAAAACCATTCGCCCAGCATATACCATCCGCCCAGCATATACCATCCGCCCAGCATATACCATCTGCCCGGCGTATACCATCTACCCGTCATTACTCAAGCAAAATCAGTCGAAGGGGCAAGGCAATGCGCGTGGTGAGGGCTATTACTCATAAAATATTTTTCAAGTTCTTGAATTTTAATCGATTTTCGGGTATAATAAAGGGTGAAGTAATTTAAAGAAGGTGAAAAGATGGGATTATTCTCAAAAATATTTGGCTCTACATCTGATAGGGCTATTAAAAAGAACAAATCACAAGTTGAAGAGGTTATGGCTTTGGAGGATTCTTACTCGAAGCTATCGGACGAGGAATTAAAGGATAATACTAATAAATTAAAGGAAAGACTTAAGGGCGGTGAAACGCTTGATGACATTTTACCGGAGGCGTTTGCGACTGTTAGGGAAGCTTCGAAGAGGGTTCTAGGCATGACGCCATACAGGGTGCAAGTCGAAGGCGGCATCATTTTGCATCAAGGCCGCATTGCTGAGATGAAAACTGGTGAAGGTAAGACTTTGGTTGAGACTATGCCGGCTTACTTAAATGCGCTTGAGGGCAAGGGTGTACACATCGTTACTGTAAACGACTACCTTGCTAAGCGTGACAGGGACTGGATGGGCAAGGTTTTTGAATATCTTGGTCTATCTGTCGGCTGCATTGTGCACGATATGCCTAAGGAAGATAGGAAGATTGCTTACGCATCTGACATAACTTATGGTACTAACAATGAATTCGGTTTCGACTACTTAAGGGATAACATGGTTATCTATAAGGAAAATATGGTGCAAAGGGAGCTAAACTACGCGATTGTCGACGAAGTGGACTCCATATTAATAGATGAGGCGAGAACGCCATTAATTATATCTGGTCAAGGTGACAAATCTACTGATCTTTATGAGCTTGCGAAGACTTTTGTATCGCGTCTATCGGTTAGGGTGCAAGACCCTGACGAGCACGTGGATCCTCTTGATAGGTTTGTTAAGCAAGAGGAAGAGGAGGAAGAGACTAAGGACTACGTTGTCAACGAAAAGGACCGTTCTGTGCTATTAACAGAGCTTGGTACTAAGAAGGCGGAGGAATTTTTCAAGGTGGAAAATCTCTCTGACATTGAGAATATGGAGATCATTCACCATATTAATCAAGCGATGAAGGCCAGAAGTCTTATGAAGAAGGACAAGGACTATGTTGTGAAAGATGGCGAGATCATCATCGTTGACGAGTTTACTGGACGTTTGATGTTTGGTAGACGCTACTCGGATGGTCTACATCAAGCGATTGAGGCGAAGGAAGGTCTTGAGGTTAGGAGCGAGTCAAAGACTTTGGCGACTATTACTTTCCAAAACTACTTTAGAATGTACAAGAAACTTTCGGGTATGACTGGTACTGCAAAGACTGAAGAGGAGGAATTCCAAGACATCTACCACATGGACGTTATTGAGATACCGACTAACAAGCCTGTTATTAGACAAGACAATCCTGACGAGATTTATAGGACTGAGGCTGAGAAATTCGGCGCTGTTATTGATGATATCAAGGCTAGACACGAAACAGGTCAACCGGTTCTAGTCGGAACTATATCCATAGAAAAGTCTGAAGAGCTATCGAAACTACTTAAAAAGACTGGCATCAAGCACGAGGTCTTAAACGCGAAGTTTCACGACAAAGAAGCGGAGATCGTTGCTCAAGCGGGCCGTTTGGGTCAAGTTACGATAGCGACTAACATGGCGGGCCGTGGTACCGACATCATCTTAGGCGGTAACCCTGAGTTTATGGCAAAGCAAGCGATGAGAAGAAAGGGTCTATCTGAAGAAGAGATGGCTCAAGTTGACTCCCACGAGGATACTAAGGACAGTGAAATTCTAAAGAACAGAAAAGAATACGACGAATACGTTGATGAGTATAAGAAGGAACTTCAAGAGGAAAAGGCTAAGGTTATTGATGCAGGCGGCTTACACATCATCGGTACTGAAAGACACGAGTCAAGACGTATCGACAATCAACTCCGTGGTCGTGCCGGTAGACAAGGCGACCCTGGTTCATCGACATTCTATATATCGGCTGAAGACGACCTGATGCGTCTATTTGGCGGCGACAGATTTAAAAACGCCATCGATATGATGAAGATGCCTGAAGGCGACTCGATAAAATCGCCAGTATTGACAAGGCTGATTGAGTCGGCTCAAAGAAAGGTCGAAGGAAACAACTATGGTATTAGAAAGCACGTTCTTAAGTACGATGACGTAATGAATAAGCAAAGAGAAGTCATCTACGCTGAGAGAAAGAAACTGCTTGAAGGCGCTGATTTTAGGGACAATATCACTGCCATGATCAAGGATGTCATAGCGGGCTTTGTAAATACCATGACTTTTGAAAAAGAAGACTGTGGCGATTGGGACTTCAAGTCATTATTCATGCACCTTAAGGCCATTTTCGATATAGATATGGAAGATATTGATGGTCTAAACACTAAGGACATTCTCAAGGATGAGCTAATTGACATGCTTACTGAGCACGCGCTTAAAAAATACGAAGCGAAGGAAAATGAATTTACTCCTGAAAAGTTCAGAGAGATAGAGAGAATCGTGCTTCTACAAGTTGTTGACGACAAGTGGATGGATCACATCGACGCGATGGATCAGTTGAAGCAAGGTATTGGACTTAGGTCCATGGCGCAAGAGGACCCTGCTAGAGCCTACGCAATTGAAGGCTTTGACATGTTCGAGGCGATGAACGAAGCGATTAAGGAAGACACTTTAAGAATTTTATTCCACGTTGAAGATCCAAACAAGGTTAAGAGAAGAGAGCAAAATAAGAATATAAAGGAAGGCTTCGAGGGCGACAATGCTGGAGAAAAGAAGAAGCCATATGTTAGAAAAACTAAAAAAGTTGGCAGGAACGATCCTTGCCCATGCGGAAGCGGCAAGAAGTACAAAAACTGCTGTGGAAGGAATGAGTAATGAAGACATTACAAGAGTATAAGGAAGATTACGCGAATTTTAATGAGAGATATATCAAGTTAGGAGACTATCTTTGACGCTGATGGTCTAAGAGAGACTAAGACGAAGCTTGAGAGGAAGATGGCTGAGCCGTCATTCTGGGACGACAAGGACGCGGCAGATCTAGTGATTGACCAGCTTAAGGATGTTACTACGCCTCTAAATAGCTACGAGGAGATAGGATCAAATCTTGAGGACATGGGCGTCTACATCGAGCTCTACGAAGAGGAAAGGCCTGATAATTACAAGGCTCTACATGATTTGTCGGAGACAATTGACAAGGCGCTCGAAGAACTCAAGGTGAGGACGCTACTTGACGGCGAATATGACAAGAACGGTGCGGTCGTATCGATACACGCAGGTACTGGCGGCACCGACGCTCAAGATTGGGCGGATATGCTCTACCGCATGTATACGAGATGGGCCTCTGACCATGACTATAAACTTGAGGTCATCGATTATCTAGCGGACACCGAAGGCGGCATCAGAAGCGTTTATTTCAAGGTTCTAGGTGCCTACGCTTATGGTTTTTTAAAGGCAGAGCGCGGGGTTCACAGACTTGTTAGGATATCGCCCTTCGACGCGCAAAAGAAGAGGCACACAAGCTTTGCCTCGGTCGACGTCTTCCCTGATATAGATGAAAATATTGTTATAGATATAAAGGAAGAGGATTTAAAGATAGACTATTACCGCTCACAAGGCGCTGGCGGTCAATCCGTAAACACTACTGATTCAGCGGTTCGTATCACGCACATACCGACTGGCGTGGTCGCGACTTGCCAAAACGAAAGGAGCCAAAAGCAAAATAAAGAGGTTGCCCTTCGTATTTTGTACGGCAAACTAGTTCAGCTCAAGGAAGAGGAGCGCAAAAAGACCATAGATGAGCTTACGGGCGACTACTCACAGATTGCGTGGGGCTCGCAAATCCGCTCCTACATCTTCAATCCCTACATGCTTGTCAAGGACCATAGGACAGATGTGGAGAATTTCGAAGTGCAAAAAGTCATTGACGGCGACATTGACAAGTTTATCTACGCTTACCTTGATCACGTGAGGGAGGCGTAATATGAGAGAAGTACTGAAAACACTGGATGATACAAGGCGCGCCGCCGAACGTATTGCGAAGAAAATTGATATAGGTGACATTATTCTTTTAAAAGGGGAAATGGGTGCCGGCAAGACGACCATCACCAAGAGCATAGTCAAGGCGTTTGGCTCAGATGATTACGTAACGAGCCCGACCTTCGCTATAATGAACGTTTATAAGGCAGAGGTCATGGCGATATACCACTTCGACCTATATAGACTGACAAAGTCCATCGACATAGATACGCTTGGACTGGATGACTACCTATACGATAGTGGGGCAGTGAGTCTAATTGAGTGGCCTGAAGCGATTGAGAATGAGTTCAAAGACGCGAAAAAGATAAGCCTAATTAAGGACGGCGAGAGCCGAATTTTAGAAACGAATTTTGATTATTAGAGGTAATATGAAGATTTTAAGTTTAGACAGTTCAAGTAGATATATAAGCGCAGCGCTTGCAGTTGACGGCGTTGTGAGAGGCGAGTTCAACGTTTCATACGACAGAAGCGCCTCCGAAAAGCTTGCCCTTATGGCAAAGGAGATTTTAGACATCTTTGGTCTAAAAGTGGACGAGATCGATGCCTTTGCCGTTTCGAAGGGACCCGGTTCTTTCACAGGACTTAGGATAGCCGCCGCCATGATTAAGGCGTTCAGCTTTAAGGACGATAAGCCGATTTACACCGTGTCTTCGCTTAAGGCGATGAGCTATCGCTACAAGGGGCTTAAATACATAGTTCCAGCGATTGACGCAAGACGCGATAGAGCCTTTGCGGCGCTTTATAGCTATGAAAATCAATTTGAGCTAGTTAAAGGGGAGCGCATATACACTTTGGATGAACTAATTAGCCTCGTTAATGGACTTCGTGGCACTATCATTATGCCGGGCGATTTCTATGGAAAATACAAGGAAAAGTTTGGGGCTAATGTAATTTCTGGAGCTTATAGAGAGAATGAACCCATCGCAAAGGAAGTCCTTGACTACGTTATAGACCACGTGGACGAGATGACAGCCGAAGATAGATATGGCGCGATACCTATATATATGAAGTCATCGCAAGCCGAGGAAGATAAAACGTGATTAGACGGGCAAAGCCTAATGACGCGAGGGCCATATACGAGATTTTGTCAAAGACAGACGATCCGTGGACGATGGGCGTCGTCGAAAGCGAGCTAAAAAGCGATAGCTCCAAGGCCTTTGTATACGTGGATGAAGAGGGAGCCGTACAAGGCTTTGTAGACATCAAGATTCTATATGACGAGGCAGACCTGATGCACATAGCGGTCTCGGAAGAAATGAGAGGACAGGGCATAGGAGCAAGGCTATTAGCAAAAGCGATTGAGGAAGCGAAAGGCAAAGCCATTGCCCTAGAAGTTCGGATGGGCAATTTTAAGGCGATAAGCTTATATGAAAAATACGATTTTAAAAAGGAAAGTGTCCGCAAAAACTATTACCATGGTGAAGATGCGGCGATTATGTGGAGGAGAAAGTGAAACATTTAGCGATAGAAAGTTCATGCGATGAGACATCGATCGCCATATTGGACGATTTAGAAGTTTTGTCAAATGTCATAGCAACGCAAATAGCAACGCACAGAGAGTTCGGGGGCGTAGTGCCTGAAATTGCGTCAAGAATGCACATCGAAGCGATATCGGCAGTTTTGGAAGAGGCACTAGCTGAGGCAAAGACTGACTTATCCGAAATCGAATTCATCTCTGTAACGAGGGGACCGGGACTGATCGGAGCCCTGCTTGTTGGCGTCTCATTTGCAAAAGCCCTAGCGATGTCAATGGATGTGCCGATAGTGCCAGTCAATCACATGAAGGGCCACATCGCAGCAAATTACATAACGACAGAAGGTTTGAAACCGCCATTTGTCTCGCTAGTCGTTTCAGGCGGCCACACCTACCTTGTAAATATGAAGGACTACTACGATTATGACTTGGTTGGCAGGACACTGGATGACGCAGCGGGCGAATCCTTTGACAAAGTTGCCAGAGCCTTGGGACTACCGTATCCGGGTGGACCGGAGATAGAAAAATTGGCAAAGGAAGGAAATCCAGACGCCATCGAGCTTCCACGAGTTATGATGAAGTCGGGCGACTACAACTTTAGTTTTTCGGGACTAAAAACAGCCGTGCTAAATTATCTTCATAACGAAGAGCAAAGGGGACGCGAAGTGAATAAAGCCGACGTCGCAGCCTCCTTCCAAAAAGCCGCAGTCGATGTACTCGCGAAGAAGGCAGTCGATTTGAAAGATGAGCTCGGTTACGACAAGATAGTACTTGCGGGCGGCGTATCGAATAATAAGGCCCTACGCGAGGCGCTGGCTAAGGAAGAGAAGGCACATGGCTTTAAACTATATTATCCGAAGGCCGTTTATACCACAGATAATGCAGCGATGATAGGGGCACAAGGGTATTTGGAATATGTCAATGGTGGGGACTTCAGCGATTTGGGATTTGAGGTGGATCCAAATCTTGGACTGTAAATATTTGATGCGGATCGATTGAGTAAAAAAATTCAGTTAAAAAATATAAAGAGTTCTGATTAAAAAAAATAAGGTAAAAGTTTAAGGAGATAATTATGGTAAAATTCAAATTAATAAGCATAAAAGATGGTTTTTACCACTATGAGATTTATCCTGAAGGGAAAAAAGAAGGTATGGGTTGCTTAATATTCAATCCAGAAACGAAAGAAGTTAAAAAGAAACTTGAACCAGTGGAATCGTTTGATTATTTTGGACATTTTTTACAAGGAATAAAAGACAAAGATGGAAATTATAAAAAATCAGGCATGGTAGCTTGGTATTAATAAAGGCAAAAATGTCCTGTAAAATTATTGATGCGGTTCATTTGAGTAAATAGATAAGAGTTTTGAAAGATAAGTATTTAAAAGTACTTGTCTTTTTTTATGAAACATCTTGACAAATAGTTATACATAGTATAAACTATAATTGAGGTGATATTATGAACATTACCATAAAAAAGTGGGGCAACTCTCAAGGCATTATACTTCCTAAGATTGTCTTATCTGCACTAGGCTTTAATGTTGATGATGAGCTTAAGCTTGATGTTGAAGATGATAAGATAATTCTTTCAAAAGCCGTTGATTTTGATGATTTTTCAGATTTAATTTTGGAAGATCTTATTAAGAGTGGTTTTGAAGGCGAAGAGCTATTGGCTGAGTTTAAAAGAGTTAAAAAGAATATGCCAAAAGCTGTGAAAAAATTAAAACGTGATGTTTTGAATGAGTATAAAAATGGTGAGACGGTGGAATTTGACGAAGAATTATTTTAAAGAGGGCTGCGGCTCTCTTTTTTTACGCACGTTGTATAAACACTTTTACATATATATTTTAATCCATATAAATTGACATTCCACCCCCTCTGCTATATAATAATCCATATAAAAAAGGAGGGCCATATGCCAAAGCGTATCAAAAAACTATTATCAATACTTTGCATCATCTTAGCCCTATTCTCGCTACTAAGCTTTTTCGTCGCGGCCACAAGCGCCTTCCACATCTGCAAGCGCTCAGCTTGCCCGATCTGCCGATTTATGGACATGGTCTCGGACCTAGAAAGGTCTCTAAGACATTCGCGTGCGGCAGTCCAAGTCATGCTCGCAGTACTAGTATTTATGAGGCTCATCACCATCACCATGACTATGGATATGGCGAAGACACCAGTCGAGCTTATGGTGCGCATGAACAATTAAAGATCTCTTTTTATATAATAACGGCAAAATTGAATAAACGGTAGAATATACAAAATATATAAAGGAGATTAAAATGAAAAATATAAATAAATTATTAGCCTGCCTACTAGCAGTCGTTTTGCTAGTGGCATGCAATTCAAATAAAGCGCCAGAAATGGCTGACGAACCAGCTCCTGAGGCTATCCCAGCTGAAGAAGCAGACAGCGTAGAAAAGGACGGAGACGCTGTAAGCGTTGTAACAAACACATTCCCAGCTTATGATTGGGTAAAGAATATCACTGAAGGTACTGACGTAGAAGTCACTAACCTTACTGACAATGGCGTAAGTCTACACAATTACGAGCCTTCCGCTCAAGACATCGAAAAGATTGCTAAATCAAATCTGTTCTTGTATGTTGGCGGTGAATCGGACGAATGGGCTCCAGATGCAGCAAAACAAGCGCCTAAGGCAAAAGTTTTAAACATGCTTGAAATTTTAGGTGATGCTGTTAAGGAAGAGGAAGTAAAAGAAGGTATGGAACACGATCATGACCATGAACATGGCGATGAAGATCATGACCATGAACATGGCGATGATGACCATGACCATGAACATGGGGATGAAGATAATGAACATGAACATGATCACGAACACGAACACGAACACGAAGAAATAGAATACGATGAACACGTTTGGCTATCTGTAAAGAATGCAAAAACTATTTCAAAGGCAATTGCTGACGCTCTTTGCGAAATCGATGCGAAAAACGCTGATACATTCAAGAAAAATTACGAAGCATACGCAGCAAAACTTGATGCGCTTCAAAATGACTTTGACGAGATGAGAAAGGACGCAAAGCAAGATACTATCTTAGTTGCGGATAGATTCCCATTCCGCTACTTAGTAAGTGACCTTGACCTTGACTACTTCGCTGCCTTTGTTGGATGCTCAGCTGAAAGCGAAGCAAGCTTTGAGACTATCAGCTTCCTAGCACAAAAAGTGGATGAGCTTAATCTAAAGCACATAATTAAACTAGCTGGCTCAGACGGCAAAATCGCGGACACAGTGAAAAACGCAAGCAAGGCAAAGGACCAAGACATCATCGAGATGACATCCATGGAAAATGCTAGTTCAAATGACGGCAAGACATACATTGACTACATGCAAATGAACTTAGATGCTTTAAAGAAGGCGTTAAACTAATGAAATTAATACTAAAAGACTTAGGATTTGGCTACAAAGGTCAAGTCCTAAGTGACTTTATAAACCTAGAGGTCTCAGATGGTGACTACATCGTCATCCTAGGCGAAAACGGCTCAGGCAAATCGAGCCTAATCAGAACCATCTTGGGCCTTAATAAGAAAATATCGGGGGATATAGTTTTAGATGGCATTTCAAAAGACGAAATCGCCTACCTACCGCAGATCCTCTCAATCGCAGCCGATTTTCCGACTTCAGTGATGGAGCTCGTTCTATCCGGCTTTAAGATCAAAAAAAGATTTTTCTACACAAAAGAAGAAAAGGCGAGAGCACTTGAATGCCTTGATAATTTTGGCATAGCAAATCTCAAAGACAGGCGCTTTTCCTCATTATCAGGCGGACAAAGGCAGAGAGTCTTGCTCGCAAGAAGCTTCGTAGAAGAGAAGAAGCTACTTATACTCGACGAGCCGCTTGCCGGCCTCGACCCAGAGGCGCAAGGAAGCCTCTATGAGATGCTCGAGAAAATAAACGCAAGTGGCACAGCCATCATCATGGTCTCGCACGACAGCGAAAGAGCTACACAATATGCAAACAAAGTACTTAAGCTTGACGGCAGCCGCGCGATTTATGAGGAAGGAGGCAAAAGAGATGGACTTAATTAACAAATTCGCCTTCTACCTAGGCTACCCCTTCGTGCGCTACGCACTAGTCTGCGCCTCACTCATAGCTCTAGCGTCAGCATTTTTGGGCGTGATACTCGTTTTGAAACGTTACTCCTACATCGCAAATTCACTCTCAAACGTCGCCTTCGCGTCCCTTTCAATCGCGACAGCCATCGGATTTACGCAAAAATTAGTCTTGGCACTACCCATGACAATATTTTTCGCGCTAATACTACTCCAAGGAAACAATTCCAAGAAAATCATCTCAGATGCAGCCATAGCCATGGTTTCAGTCTCGGCACTCGCAGTCGGCTACCTAGTCATGAACGTCTTCAGAGTCGGCCCAAACGTCTCAGTTGACGTGTGCACAACACTTTTCGGCTCGACATCCATCCTAACATTAACAAAGCTAGACGTCATCACATCCGTGGCACTGTCGATACTCGTGATAATTTTCTTCATCTACTATTATAAAGAAATATACATCACAGTCTTCGACGAGGACCTCGCAAGCGCTTCAGGAATCAAAGTCGAAAGGCTAAACACAGTCTTGTCAATGGTTGTAGCAGTTGTGATCACACTTGCAATCAGGCTCGTAGGCTCGCTTCTAGTCGCCGCGCTCATAGTCTTTCCAGCAGTTTCAGCGATGAAAGTCTTCCATTCATTCAGGAAGATTGCCATTGCCTCAGCCATAATCTCGCTAATATCAGCACTTGGCGGCGCGATATTTGCAATACTTGCTTCGACACCAGTCGGCTCGACAATCGTCGTGATGAATCTCGTCATATTCATAATTATGTCAATAGTAGGAGGTGTGAAACGTGGATAAAACAAGGAAGAGAATTTTGAGGATAGTCGGGGCCTTGATTTTGGTCTTGATACTCGCATTTTTCACGAACAAAAAAGTTATATACCGTTACATGCCCAATAGCACCGTGAACGAGACAGTGAATAAGATGAAAGAAAGCTCCAAGACAATGGACGGGGATGATAGTGGGGCCACTTCGCCTGATCAAGAGAGCGAAACAAGTGACGAGCTAAGCAATAGCGAAAATGAAAGCGCTAGTGAAAATGAAAGCAGTAGTGAAAATGGAAGCAATAGTGAAAATGAAAGCAATAGTGAAAATGAAAGCAATAGCGAAAATGCTAACCCAAACGCGAGCGGCCAAAGTTATGATTTAACCGCGAACGACGCAGATATGAACTACGTCATCGTCGCCATGATAGCCGAAGACCCAAAGAGCTTCGAAGGCGTCAAGATCAAGCTCTCTGGCATCGCAACCGATCTTGAGACAACAGATACCTCCGGCATCGACCACTATGTCCTTATCAACGATAGACAAGCCTGCTGCCAACAAGGCTTGCAGTATATATTAGAGGATAAAAAGCAAAGCTATCCAAAAGATAAAGAAGAGATTACGGTGGAGGGAGTGCTTGATGTTTATAACTCACCTGATATACCGTTTCCGCTAGCTATTATTAAGAACGCAAAACTTATAAAATAAAGTTAATATACAATTTGTATTAAAGGTGCTCACATATATATAGTATGTGGGCATCTTTTTTTATACTTTTATGTTACAGTTGTGTTACAAAACCTCGCAAAGCTTGATTATTCTAGGGGGGGGGGTGATATGATAAAGGTATGAGAGAAGATATATCTGTATATCAAAATAAAGTAAATAAAATAAAGGAGGAAATTTTAATGAAAAAGAAATTATTCTCAATAATTCTTTGCTTAGCGATGGTGATATCATTAGCAGCATATTTAAGCGAAGTAAGCTTTGCAGAGGGAGAAGATGACGAAGCAGTAGTTCTTAATGAAGAAGAAGCAATTGACTTGGGTGAGGAAAAAACACCTGAAGCTGTTGGTGTACCAGCAGCTCTTGATTTAGCTACGATAAACACCATAGCAAAGGACAATGCTGGAAAATATTATGGTGTAAAAACAACTGGAACGAATGATGATTTTGGAACTAGAAAGATTTTTTATCCGCTTACAAAAGATCAATATGATGAAGTAGCTAACGATTGCTTCATGATATTTAAAAGAGAAGATGGTAAAGCTTTTGAAATACCAAGTGCAAGGTTATTCATTGATACGGACCCATATAATCCACAAAATGCTGGAACAATATTTACTGAACTTCAATTTAGATATCATGTAGCATTTCAAACAGGGATCTTAGCAAATAACGACCCAACTAATCCTCAAAGAGTACCTGGAGTTGAAGGTGTTATGTGGCAGATAGATTTAAAAGACGATTGGATAATACAAAAGACAGACGGTTTTAAGACTAATCATGACTATGCACCTCCCATTGATTTAGTTTTTAATGTGACTATCAATGGGCATGGCAATAGAGTATATAGAGCTGATGGATCTGATTATAACGATACTTATAACACAATAATGTATTTAGGCCCTTCCCCAACGGTTAAATCTACCACAGCAAATATAAAAAACCTTATTATAGATGGTAGCGAACAATATAGATGCGTTATCTTAAGAGAATTAGGAATTTTAAACGTTGGAGGCAGTGATGAAAAAAATAATGAAGGCGTTGAAATTAAAGATGGTTATTCTAATATTTCAAGTATAAGTGGTGGTATTACCCTATTAGGAAATAGTGGAAAAAAATATACAAAACTTAATGTTTTAGCTAATCCTAATTATACCAACTTAAAAATTACTAATTGTAAAGCTCCTAGAGGTGGAGCTATCTACGCTGACGATAATTCTATTGTTGATATAAATAATGCAGAATTTACAGAAAATAAAGCTAGCATGGGCGGTGCACTTTATTCTCCTAAGGAAGCTTATACTATAAGTATAAAAAACTCTGTATTTAGTAAGAATAAAGCACTTGCTATAGATAATGATAAACAAATGGTTGGAGGAGCAATAGTTAATAAATCTAAATTGACTATAGAAGATTGTGAGTTCAATGGAAATGAAGCTACAAATCAAGCTGGAGCAATACTTTTTCAATCAAATACTAATGTGTTAACAATAAAAGGATCTACTTTTACAGAAAATAAATCAACAGCAAATGCTGGCGGAGCTATATGTGCCTATGGTGAAGTAAGTATTTCAGAAAAACCAGCACCTGATTATAAAAAATCAGTGTTTAGTAAAAACAAAGCTAAATGGGGCGGAGCAATTTATAATTCAATGAAACTTAGCTTAAATGATGTAAGTTTTGATAGCAATATAGCTACAGCAGATGGTGGAGCTATTTATACAAGCGATAAGAATTATGAAAACAAAGTAGATGCCACAAAAGATTATCAAAATCTTACTATTGATGAAAAAACTACATTTACAAATAATAGTGCATCAGGTTATTTCAATCCACCAGAAAATGTAAAAGATCTTACAAATATAAAATCAAAAGTAAGTTCATTCACTGGAACAAAGAAAATTAATCCAGATAGTCCACTAAATAACTACGATATCAACTACAAGAGAGACTTAGTCGTAACTTATGACCCTAATGATGGTAATGAAGCTGTAGAAGATAAACAAAAAGAAAAAGAAGTTAAAGGCTATGAAATAAAATCTGTAAAAGATTTAAAATTTACAAACACTTCAGAATTCTTAGGATGGAATACTAAAGCTGATGGCACAGGAACTTCATATAAGGCAGGAGATAAAGTAGATTTAACTGGCAATCTTTATCTTTATGCAATATGGGAAAGACCAACACCAAAGCCAACAGAACCAAACACACTTATCCTAAAACTAGACGAAAATCATCGCTCTGGAGAAATAACAAACATCGAAGTAGAAGAAGGCGACTTAATCGAGCCGCATCTATATATCCCAAGAAGAAGAGGATACATCTTCAAAGGCTGGAGCTACGATAGAGATCATCTTGACGAAGTAAAACCAGGCGATAGAATATATACAAACACTACTCTATATGCAATTTGGAAAAAAGCAGAAATAGAAAGAGAAGAAGAACCAGTTGAAATAAAAGGCGAAGATCACATAACATATATCTTCGGTTACCCTGATGGAAGCGTTAGACCGAATGGCCGCATCACAAGAGCAGAAGCAGCAGCAATGCTAGCAAGACTACTAAACATCGAAGCCATCGGTTCAGCAGCAAAACCACAATTTACTGATACAGAAAGCTCTTGGTACAACAAAGCCATCAACGCAGTAGTATTTAGAGGCATAATGAAAGGCTACCCAGACGGACGCTTCAGACCAAACGCTCCTATCACTAGAGCAGAATTTACTCAAATGATATCTACAATCGACAATAAACCATATGGCGTAGCACCATTTGCAGACGTTCCTGGTCACTGGGCAGAAAGAGCTATTGGCAGCGAGTATCAAGCAAAGAGAATCACAGGCTACCCAGACGGACTATTTAGACCAGACGCCAATATCACAAGAGCCGAAGCAGCCGTTATCTTAAATAAGATTTTCGAAAGAAAATATGACAATTTATCATTACTAAAATGCAAAAACCCACAAATGATAAAGAGATTCACAGACCTTGATGAAACATTCTGGGGATGGAACGATATGGTTGAGGCTACTAATACTCACGAATTTGTAAGAAGAGATATTAATAAATTGCCAGAGGACTGGTTGTTGATTAAGTAGATTTCGCATTCGATTTGCGATCTTGGCTAGTTTCGAATTATTTTGTCGCTGCGGAGTGCGTTTAGCACACCTCACTTCAAAAAATTCTGTACAACGCCAATCTCATCAAATCGCTCTGCAAAATTGGTGTGTCTAAAATGATCAATAAACAAAAATAGATCTAAGGCAGTTTTTAATAAGATTGGCTACTAATTAAATAATTCTTATCAGAATTGCGCCTAAGTCTTAATTGACACGTGGTAAAAATTTGATTTAATATTTAAATGGATACAATTGATTTTGTATCCATTTTTGCGCTAGTCTATGATTTTCATTCAACTGGCAAAACAATTTTCAATGTTTTAGCGTTTCGTAAAAGCTAATCATAAAACAAAGGATAGAGATTTTTTTGCTTTTCTCTATCCTTTATTTTTGAGAGGTTTATTTGGAAGGACTTGCCTTCGTGTATATATAAATTAAATCTATTTACTAAAGAGTTCTGTAAACTTCTTAAAGACGTTTTTCTTTTCGTCTACTTTCTTTTCGTGGACTTCTTCTTTGACCTCTTCTTCCACTTTTTCTGTTTTTAGCACGAATTGCACGGATCTGGCGTTTTCATTTTTCTCTGAAGCGAATGACTTCACATAAGTGCTAGCGCTGTCATTCTTCACGAATTTGTCCTTAACTTCATTTTCTTCGCTCTTTATCTCGTCATATAGCTTCGTAAAGCCTGTTGTAATCTTGTCTGTAGCGACTAGGTAGTCTGAGAGGCTCCTCGTGAAGCTCGCCATGCCCTTAGTCATACTAGAGTTTGCGCTTATTAGTTCACTTGCTTTTGCGCTCATGGATACAGCGCCTGCGTTTAGCATTTTGCTTGACTTAGCCGCGGTACTCACTCCGCCTACGTACTCATTAAGTCCCGCGTCAAAGGCCTTGTATGATTCTTTTATCATGGCAATGGCTTGGGCCATGTTCTTGTCATTTTGCGCAAGTAAAGCGATCTTCTCAAGACCATCTTCCACGCTCTTTGAAGCAGCCTTTAATTCATCGGACTTCGCGTCAATGGCTTCAAGCCCAGCATCAAGTTTTGCTACGCCATCAAAAACTTCTACGCTTTTCTCGATGTAGGCTCTGTTTGCGCCCTCAAGCTTATCGTATGAAGCCTTTATATCTCTTGCGCCATTGGCAAGGGGTTTTGTATTTTTATTGATTTTGTAGCTCGCGTCCTTAAGTTTTTGGCTCGCGCTCTTCAAATCGTCTGCCTTTTCCTCAAGTCCAAGGCTTTCAAGGTCGATGTTTAGCTTTAAATCAAGACAATTGATCGAGAAGCCTTCAAATGAAAAGTCCTCTACATCAGCGTTTATGCTTGCTTCAAGCCCTGTGTTTGGAAGAGCGATAAAGCTTATAAGCTTCATCTCGCCTTCATTTGCAAGCGATGCCTTGTCTGAAGATATGTTCTTAAACTTCTTTGTGTCGAGCTTAGTAGAGACTTCAAGCGTGTATTTTTCAAAGAATTCCTTGTCCATGGCAGGGTTTTCCTTGATGCTAAGTTTGATCTCGGCCTCGCCAGACTTTCCCTTAATTTCTTTTGCGCTCATCTCTTTGCCATCGATGTAATATTTTACGCTAATTAGCCAAGGAAGAGTCTTATCGTCCATGTCGCCTTGGTAGTAGAACCTATCTTTATCGCTTGCAAATGTGATTTTATCAGCGTTCATCTTGACAGCGGCTTCTGAGTTTAAGGCTTTGACCTTAGTGTAGTGTCCGTAGTCTTCCTTAGCGCCTTTACCAAAAATATTCACAATGCTAAGGCTATTGACCTCGCCATCGCTTCCTAAACTAGCGTAGACAACCTCTTCCTTCGCATTATCACTCGCTGCTAAGATGGGCGCCGTAGCCATAAATATCATTACGAGGCACAAAACGCCCGCGAATAATCTTTTCTTTTTATCCATAATATCACCTTTCTTAATTAACAAATTCTGTGTTTTTCGTAGTTTTTTGAATAAGTCCGTCGAGACTATATAGTAGGCCCGGCAAAACGAAGAGCACTATGACTAGTGAAGCTGTCGTTCCTATCGCAAGCAAGTAGCCCAGCTGCGAGATTAGGCCGTGAGTTGAGAACTTTCCTAGCAAGATGCCGACAACTATCATCGCGGTAGCTGATGTCAGTATCGAAACGGCTGTCATTGACACTGTGTTAATGGCTGCATCTGCCTTGTTCAAAGACTTTCTCTCTTCAAGGTATCTCTCGCTCAAAAGTATCGCGTAATCGACTGTCGCCCCAAGCTGTATCGATGAAATGATCAGGTAGGCGATGTAGAAGACGCTCGATGAGCGGTAGTAAGGCACTGACATGTTTATATATATCGCTGTTTCGATGGCTGCAACCAAGAGTATAGGTAGGGTTAAGGACTTTTCTGTAAGCAATAAAACTATAAATACGGCGGCGATGGCTATGATATTAACGGTAGTCATGTCCGCTGTTACAGTGTTTTTAAGGTCATAAGTCGATACGCCTTCGCCAAGTAGGTAGTATTCACCGTAGTACTTACTTATTGCGGCCTTAATATCGTCTATGAGCTTGAAAGTATCTTCGCCTTCGAAGTCCGCGTCGACCGAAACTATCATCCTAGTGTAATTATCGGAGTTTAGCTTCTTTAGGTCGCTCTCGTCCAAAAAGCTAGTCGGTATCGTCTCTCCAACCATGTCCACATAAGAGATAACGCTCTTAACCTTGCTCATGGACCTCAAATCGTCAGAAAGACGCCTTTCCTTTTCTAAGCTTCCAAGAGGCACCAAGATCGCGTAGTTATCTTCAGCGCCGAACTTTTCCTCGATGGCGATATTGTCTTGGCCGAGCTTAGTATCTGGGCCAAAGATGTGTGAAGTGCCGAAGTAGTATGAGTTTTTGCTAGCCGCTAAAAAGCTTGGCACTATTAATAATAAGAAGATTACGATGTAGGCTCTCTTGTGTTTAAAAACGTGATGGGCGAAGCCGTCAAAGCTTGGAATGAAGCGTTTGTGGCTAGTCTTGTCGATGTACTTATCAAAGTGCAAAATAATGATGGGTGCAAGCGTAAATACAGTTAGAAGCGAGATGAATACGCCCTTTGCAAGCGCTAGACCAAGGTCTGGACCTATCTTAAATTGCATAAAGACAAGGGCCAAGAAACCGATGATGGTAGTCAGAGCCGACGAAAGTATCGACGAGAACGACATATCAAGCGCCTCAATCATTGCCTCCTTCTTGTCATTCGTCTTGAGCTTTTCCTCTTTAAACCTATGCATCACAAAGACAGTATAGTCCATGGACACGGCGAGAAGAAGTATGTTGCCCGCGGCGTTTGTCACGAATGAAATCTCTCCGAAGATGATGTTCGTGCCCGCATTTATAAGTATAGCAGTCGCTAGTGAAAGCATGATGATGACGGGCTCAATCCACGCATCAGTCGTTAAAATCAGTATAAGTATTGCAAATAGCACTCCGATGATGGTTACGATGATGATTTCATTAACAGAGTTAGTCGTAGCGATGGCGGTGTTCACGGCAGAGCCGGTCATGGCCGCCTCTTCACCTATAATCTCTCTGATTGCCTCAGTCGAGGCTATCGCCTTATCTTCATCCACGGCAATGTTTATAAGTGCAGAGCCGTCCTTGTAGTAGCTATCTAGATGCTTTTGATCCATGAAGTCCATGGGCTTCATCACATCTTCGAAATCACTTAGCCAGCTGACGGTTTTGACGCCATCCACCATTTTGATGGCGCTGATAGTATCCAAAACCTCGCTGATATCCTTCTTTGGAAGCATGACGCGCACGTTAAAGATGTCCTCGTCAAACTCTTCCTTCATCTTGTCAATGGCGACAGACGAGTCGCTCTTTTCTGGCAAGTAGTCATTAATCTTGTAGTTAACCCGAATCTTCGGGTATGAAACTATTGAAAAGACTAGTAAAATCACAAAGATCGATACTATTAACTTAGGCTTTTCAATAAGCTTTGCAAAAATCTTTTTCACAAAATTATCCCCTTTCTTTAATCTAGTACATATTATAGCCAGATATGAGCTAAGTTAAACTGGTCAATTTACACGTTCTTGTGTGAAATGGGACAAAATTATTGTATTTGATGGTCAAATATGTATTAAAAGCGCAGCTATTTTTATAAATCGGGTATAATATAAGTGGTGATACAATGAAAAACGATGAAATTTCGACTATGACCAAGAAAAAATTGGCGGAGTCATTAAAAAAGCTAATGAAAAAGAAAAGCCTAAGCAAAATCACAATCTCAGATATAGTTAAGGACTGCGACGTCAACAGAAAGACCTTCTACTACCACTTCATCGGCATCGAAGAGCTCTTGAAGTGGATGCTCGAGGAGGAGGCGGTTCACGTCGTGAAGAACTTCGAAGTAAAGAAGGACCACAAAGAGGCGATACTCTTCGCCATGGACTACATAGAGAGCAATAAGGATATACTTAATTGCGCCTACGACTCAATCGGCAGAGAAGGGCTCAAGGACTTCTTCTACGACGATTTCTACGAGGTCGTACTAAAAGTGATTGAAACGACAGAAGATGACATGGATATAGTCCTGGACCCAGACTTCAAGGACTTTCTGTGCAAGATGTATGCGGGCGCCATCGCCAACATGATTATCAACTACTTTTACTCGAGAAAGCACGTTGACCACGAGAAGATCGCGAATTATATAGCGCTGATTGTATCATCTTCAATAAAGAGTTCAATAGAGGAGTATACGAAAGAATAATTTTTGCTCGCCAAATTCATATGATCTAATTCATTTATAAAATTAAATACAGAAAAAGGATAGAGAAAATTAAAATCTCTATCCTATTTTTATTGAAAGCTGATATAAGCTATGATATAATCAGTGTATACTTAATTAGGAGATGTATATCATGACGCTTATAAAAAATTTATTAGATATAGTAGGCGAGACAGAAAAAGCTAGTTCGCAAAAGAAAAGTACAAAGGATGAGGGCTATAAAAGGCCTATCATCTTCATTCCTGGCATTACCGGCAGCGAGCTATTTAGTATCGATGAAAAGTACGTGGATGATTTTGAGAGAAGCACTGGGATGATATCTAAGGACAAAGAAGGCTTTGCTAAGAGGATTTGGATACCACTTGTTAATGATGTAGGAGAGATTAATCAAGAGCTAAACATAAACAACGAGCTATACGGTCTTCAAGAGGGCGACCTTAGAAACTCTAGGATCTTTGATAGGCACACAGGACCAGCTTCGGCAAATGCAGTGCTTTTAAACGCCTTGCTTCTAAAGTTTCCGGATAGACCCATCTACCAGTTCTCATACGATTGGAGAAAAACAAATACACTTAGTTCTAAAAAGCTTGACAGTTTTATCAAGAGTATAAATCATGAGGGAAGAGTAAAGGTCGATATCGTTGCACATAGCATGGGAGGTATAGTTAGCGCCCATTACCTTCGTGAGCACGATAAAAGAGTTGAAAAGTACGTTTCGCTTTGCACGCCTTACGAGGGAGCGCCGCACGCCTATAATCAAATGAGCAGCGGCGGTATATTTGGCGATTTTAAGGATATTGTCTTGGAGAAGCTATTTGGCATAGAAAAAGAAGTCATTTATGCTTACGATGGTCTTGTTGAGCTGTATCCAACAACGAAGATGCTTGAAGCGTATCCATATCAATGGGTGAAGGATAAAAAGACTTTTGATGAACTTGTATCGAAGAAGTACAAAAACTACGAAGACCTTATCACGCAGCTGCACGACTTGAACGCAGCAGAAGATATTAAGCCAAGCAAAGTTCAAAAAGAGATAAAAAACTATCTTGGATTTACGCGATATGAAGAATTTTTAAAGAAAGCTAAAAATTATAGAAAGTACAAAAGCTTTTTACATAGCGTAAACTTGATTAATAGGCCAAAATCAATGTTTATAGTGGCAGATGGCACTCAAACACAAGTTTCTGGCTGCTATATAAAAGATGAGAACGATAAGATAATTACAAGGGAGCTAGTAACAAAAGAGGGCGATGGACTAGTGCCACTGTATTCAGCGTGTATGGGCTACAAGCTTGACGAGATGCCAAAAGAGCTTAGAGAGAAGTTTAAAGTGTTTAAGGGAACACACCCTGGCATGCTTATGGACCTTAGAGCGCTTGACAGCGTATGTAAATTTTTAAAAGATTGATGATATAGTGGATTAGCCGTCTACTTTTTTTATGCTCATAGCGTAAAAAACCCTCCTTACTATATTAAGTAAAGAGGGTAGATATCATCTCTGTCCTTGTTTTATGTCTAGATCAATATATTTTCAAATAAAAACTTATAAAATCTCTTTAGCATTTGAGCTTATTGCCGCTGCAACTAGAGTTCGCAGAGGAAAGGAACTATCACAAACAGATTGAAGAACCCCGTCCATAAATGGACGAGAACCTTTGCGCTATGCTGAGATTGGCGTTTGAATGGGTAAAAAATATTAAATTATAATATCAATAAACTTAATCAAAGAATTTTGCGAATAGAAGAAGAACCTAGCACATTAAAATGTACTAACACCTTTACGCTATGCTGGATAAGGCGCAGCGATTGAATCTAATCAATTTTCTTATAGTGTCAATGAACCGACACTATACAAGATTTTTTGGAGCAATTGGATGGATGAGACGAAGTGGAGCTTCGAGCCAAGCGGAATGTACAGACGTACCTGAGCATTGCCGAGAAGAGAACGAGTTTCAGGCGCCAATTGAACAAAAAATTATTTATTTAAAAACTTCTTATATGTCAAGTCCATCGCCGTAGCCCCTAACGGCGCGGTTATCAGTATCGCAAGTGCTGCGACGGAGAGGATTATCTTGCCGCTTTCAAGGCCCATTGCGAGTGGCACGGAGCCTATCGCCGCTTGCACTGTGGCTTTTGGTAGGTAGCTAAAGACTGTGAATAGCTTTTCCTTTTTATTAAGTCCGGTGCCTGCGAGTGCAATTAAAACGCCAATCGTTCTAAACGCAAGCGCTGCAAATATCATAACGACCGCCATGAGCCCAGCGTCTAGGGTGTAGCGTATGTCGACTTCGGCACCAACGAGTACAAATAGCATGACTTCGGCGGCGATCCAAAGTTTAGCAAACTTGGCTGATAGCCTTGCCGAGACGCTCTCCACGCTTTTGATTCTGATGGCCATCGCCATGGTCACGACGGCTATAAGCGAGGAAATTGCAAGCTTTTCCTTAAGCAGTCCCTCGATCGCAACGAGCAAAAAGCTAAGCGCCATGATGATGATGACTTTCATGCTGTTTCTAATTAGATGCTTTTTCGAGAATGATTTTTCAAAGACGAAGCTCGCCACTAGGCCAAAGACAGTGCCTATTGCTATGCCTAGGACTATGCTTATGGGGATCTTCGCGAACTGACTTAGGTCTACGCCATGACCCATGGCCATGCCTAAAAAGCTTGTGAATAGCACTATGACGAAGATGTCGTCCATGGATGCGCCTGCCATGATCATTTGAGGGATGGCTTTGTCTGTGCCGTAGCCCTCATCCATGAGCATGGACATGCGCGGAACAACGACTGCGGGCGAGACTGCGCTTAGGACGGCGCCCATAAGCAAGGCGTCTATACTTGAGATTTTTAAAAGTATGGGTGCAAGAAGCGCATAGCCCAAAATTTCGAAGGATGCGGGCAGAAAGCTTAGTAGTAGGGCGGGTCTACTTGCTTTTTTTAGATCTTTTAAATCGAGTGATAGACCTGCCTTGATTAGTATGATGAGTAGGGCGATTTGCCTTAGCTCGGCTGAGATGCTTAAAATTTTAGGGTCGAGTAGATTTAGAACGAAGGGTCCCAAGACTATCCCTGTAAATAGCATGCCGACTATGCGTGGCAGCTTTAATCGTTTTGAAACTTCGGCCATGATTAGGCCTAATAGAAAAATGAATGCCAATGATTGTATCATAAAAAATCTCCTTTTTCTTTTGCGTTCATACGCGCCCTTGAGCTCGTTATGCAAAATTATATTTTATTATTACATGATTTGAAGCATAAAAAAAGCTGGTGCCCCTGTAAAAACAGAAGTCATCAGCCTATAGCGGTTTCGTTTCGCGGGAGAACTTCATTCCCATGTATTTATTATATATTTATTTTAATTAATTTTATTGATTTTGTCAAGTGAAAAAGATGAAATTTTAAAAGATAGCAAATCGAGCGCAAAAAGCTAAAATTAAAAAAGGTAGCATCTTAATAACTATAATTTCTTAGGAAAAACGAGATGATTACGCGAAATGGAGATTTGAGGCAAGCGGAGCGTATATGTCATACTCGAGCATTGCCGAAAATCGAATGAGCGTAAGGGCTCGTTTTAACAAGAAATTAACAAATAAAAATAGCTAGTAGATCAAATACTAGCTATCCATCCCTTGACGATTCTCTTTAGGTTCAATCATCGCTTTAACAACTTCCTTTCGTTCGTGTGCTTCAAAAGAACATCTTATACATCCTTTCTTAGCGATCTTCCTTTGTAGATTCATCCATATGCCCTTCATTGTTTAATTTTCACCTTGAAAAGATAAATAATTCTCCTTTTACAGAGATAAATGAATGTCTTTTCATAGTCGTGACTTTCTTACACATGTCATCTACCATCGTCATAAATATTAAATTTTATTTCTAAATTACCTCCACTAATAAATATCTTATTCTTCTTATATAAGAATTAAGAGAATATGATTAAACAAGCACTTCAGCAGCTATTGCCACTTAAGGTTCATCTAATTTAGACTTTATTTACCTTTGATCCTCATTTCGCTCTCAAATAGTAAAACTTAAGCCATTCATTCCTTGCTAAAATATTTAGCTTCGTATCTATATTAAGTCAAGGGATGGAGCTAATTTTTTTAGATAGAATTATCTTTTTTTCTATCTTGATTACATTATAGCACGGTAAATCGATTATGTCAAGTACTTTTTTTAAAATCATACTTTAGTAGTATGTATGCATCTCCATTGATATAATTTTATGTAAATGGGTAGATATACTTAAAGGGGTGTTTATATGGCAAACTACACACAAAAGCTCATTATTGACACGTTTAATGAGATGCTTGACCGCATGCCGTTCGACAAGATTACGGTTACGGCTCTGATTAAGGAGTGTCAAATCGGCAGAAATACTTTTTACTATCACTACCAAGACATCTACGAACTATTGGACGAGGCACTCGCTCAGTGGCTAGATGGGCACATCGAGTCGACTTCGGCTCAGTCGTGGCAGGACGTTGCCAAGGCGATACTTTATTCATGCGCCCTGCACAAGAAGAGGATTTACAACGTTTATAACTCTCTATCGCGTGACCAAATCTGCTTTTATGTATTTGAGAGGATCTCTTCGACCGTCTCTATGTATATGGAGGAGTACGCGCGAATCACGGGCGGCGACACAGCTCGCGCAAAGATGGTTTCTGAAATGATTACTTACACTTTAAGCGGATTTTTCATGAGATTCTTATGGAATGACATGCAAGACGACATCGACGATGGCATAGATAAGCTTGGCGTGATCTTTGACGAGCTGATTGACTCTTTTGATGGGGGCCTTGGTACAGATAAATAAATATGTCCTAATTTGAACAATTCTCCTCGATTGCATATTCACAAGACCATGGGCTTGGTGATATGCTATATTGTAGAATAGTAAAAAAGGAGGATTATATATGAGTGTTTCTACTACACTAGCCAAATTTGGCTTAACTAAGGCATTTAATCATCTATACAAGGACCCTGAGGCGAATTTACTTGAGGCTATGGCCTGGGCAGATAAGTTTTCAAACGGCGGCTTTGCTAATCAAAGAGCGGCCATTCGCAAGGCTATAAGTGACCCAAGTGATCCATACTACCCATATGTTCGCCATATACTTAATGATGTTGATCCAGAAATTGTCAAGACTTTGATCGTAAATTTCTTTATCAATGGTAACTTGGTCGGCGGTCCTATTCAAGAGGAGCTTAGACAAAAGTACAAATGCAATATACCGTGGACTATACTTTTAGACCCAACATCGGCTTGTAATCTGCATTGCACAGGTTGCTGGGCTGCGGAATATGGCAATAAATTGAATTTATCATACGACGAAATCGACGATATAATCAAGCAAGGCAAGGAAATGGGTGTTTATTTCTACATATACACTGGCGGCGAACCGCTTGTTAGAAAGGACGATTTGATTCGTCTATGCGAAAAGCATGACGACTGCGTATTTATGGCCTTTACGAATGGCACGCTAATAGATGAGACCTTCGCGGATGAGATGCTACGCGTGAAAAACTTCGTTCCGTCCATATCCTTGGAGGGATCTAAAGAGGCGACTGACTCAAGACGTGGAGACGGTGTCTACGACAAGGCTGTCAAGGCGATGAAGCTATTGCGCGAAAAGAAACTTTTATACGGAATTTCATGCTGCTACACTAGTGAAAACTACGACTCAATCACATCCGAAGCTTATTGGGACATGATGATAGAGATGGGAGCCTACTTTGTATGGTACTTCCACTACATGCCAGTTGGCAACGACGCTAGCGTTGAGCTTATGCCAAACCCAGAACAAAGAGAGCTTGTTTACAGAAGAATTAGAGAACAAAGAGCTAGAAAACCACTGTTCGCTATGGACTTCCAAAACGACGCTGAATTTGTTGGCGGATGCATCGCAGGCGGCAAAAACTACTTACACATAAACGCAAACGGCGACCTTGATCCGTGCGTTTTCATACACTACTCCGACTCGAATATCAGAGAAAAAACTATACTCGAAGCATTGAGATCACCACTGTTCATGGCATACCACGACGGACACCCATTCAACGACAACATGCTTAGACCGTGCCCAATGCTTGAAAACCCTGAACTTTTAAGGGAAATGGTAAAGAAAACTGGCGCTAAATCTACAGACCTTGAGTCTCCAGAAAGCGTTGACCACTTGTGCGACAAGTGCGAAAATTACGCTAAGCATTGGAAACCAAAGGCTGAAGAGCTTTGGAGTGCAAAATAAAATACTCTCTACAAGATCTGCCCATTGACGTGGGCAGATTTTTTACGCACTGCCATTGATATATTTATGATCATGTTGGCGTAAGTATAGATAAAACTTATAGATATGGCAAAAGTGCTATTGATATATTTATGATTATCCTTATGCTTATATAGGTAAAACTTATAATAATGGCGAAACTATTGACATATTATAATTATCTTAGTGAAAGTATAGAAAAATTTTATGGACATTGGGTATATATATACTGGTGATAATTATGAAAGTTGAAATAAAAGAAAGAGCAGCTCAAAGACTTAATGAGCTAAATGTTAACGAGCACGAGGACAAGGCCCTGCGCATAAGGCTACTCAACTACTCATGAAGAGGCGCCGTTTATGGCGTGACTTTGGATAAGTTAAATGAAAATGACATAGTGATTGATGTCGATGGCTTTAGGGTTTGCGTGAACGAGAATATGGATTATATCGAGAAATTTACGATAGATTATTCGACGAATCCGTTGGCGAAGGGCTTTCAGGTGTACGTGGATTAATTTGATCAAAGCATTTCTATAAGCACAGGGTGCGCCTTGTGTTTATTTTTTATGCCATTGGGTATAAATAAATTGTAAAAAAAATTATAAGGAGGACATTATGAAGAAGAAAATTTCTATGCTATTAGCAATACTTATGCTGATAACTATCATTCCAACTGCATTTGCAGACGGAGCAAAAGAGATGAAGGCTGTTAAATCTAGCCAAAAGATTACACTTGACAAGGAAGCTGTTGAGGTGGCTGCTTACAATATAGCAGGTAGCAACTACTTAAAGCTTCGTGACGTTGCTGCGATTATGAGTGGCAAAAAGAAACAATTCAACATTGATTACAATGCTGAAAGAAAATTAATTGTTGTTGAAACTGGAAAGCCATATACAAAGCTTGAAAGTGACTTAAAACCTATCAAGGAAGCGAGTGCTAAGGCAATACTTTCTGAAAAGGAAATAATTTTAAATGGCGACGACGAAGATATTGACACAGCTTTTATCAATGAAACAAACTATGTAAAGCTTCGTGATATAGCGAAGATTGCGAACTTCTACGTTGGATACGATGAGCCAACTCAAACTGTTATTCTAAAGAGTGATGAAGCTTATCTTGACAAAGATGATATAGTCGATAAAGATGATAAAGATGATAAAGATAAAGACGATGATAAAGATGATGAAGATAAAGACGATGACAAAGAAGACAAAAAAGATGATGACGACAAAGATGATAAAAAAGATGAAGACAAGAAGGTTAGTGAATTAAGTATCTATGATTTATATGAATTTGATGGCGACAGAGAAAATATCTTAGAAGATATCAAAGAAAATAACTATACTTTGATAAATCTATGGTCAACAGCTTCAAAAGAATCAATTGACGAACTTACTGCAATTGCTAAGCTTGAAGAAGAATATGACGACAGAGAAGACAAAGCTGGCAACGACAGACTAGGAGTTATCGGAATTGTTATGGACATCACTCCATACAAAGAAGGCTTAAGTGAAAAAGAAGCAGCAGATCGTAAAGCTGCTATTGCAAAGGCTAGCGAAGCACTTAAGAACGCAAAAGTTGACTACGACAACTACACACTATCTACAGAGGCTAAAGAACACTTCGACAAAATTGCCAAAACTTACCCAACATCAATCATTGTTGACAAGACAGGTAAGATAGTAAAGACTATAGAAGGCACAAAGGGATACGAAGAGCTTAAGAAAATAGTTGATATATACGTAATTTTACGTTAAATAGCGGATGAAACTCAAAATACAACAAAACAAGGGCATATGGTTTAGACCATATGCCCATTCTATTTTTTTAAGTGTATTAATTTGCTTTTTATAATAAAATTCATAAAAAATAAATTTATTAATCGCTACACAAATTGAAGAACCCCGTCCATAAATGGGCGCGAACCTTTGCGCTATGCGAATAGAATTGATGGATAAGGCGCAGCATAACGAGCGACCGACCGACATCGTACAAATAAGTACGTTGAGGAAGGAAGCGAAGCGCGCGAGCCTTAGGCGCAATTCTAACGCAAAATTATTTATATTTCTACTTCTGGATTGTCCTTATCCAAAATATGCACTGCCACATCTGCATTTAAGTACTTCGTAAGATTTTCTTTCAAAAACTCAAGAGCTCCTTCAAGTGCATCGTACCTATCTGGGTCAACGAGCTCCATAATCATGAAAGCGTTTTTAGTATCCTCTGTAATCATCGTTCTGATGCCGTCACGCCAGTTGAAGCATCTGCAAATAGCGCCCTTGTCGTCCTTGTAGCAAAGTTCGCCTGGATAAGTCTCAGATGGATCTTCGCCGATAGCTTGAAATTCGTCGCCGCCCTCAGTGATAGTCAGTCTCAAATCGCCAACAAACTTGTCCGAGTCCTCAGCACCGCATGGTAGCGCGTACTTAAGCGATGCAGCGTTGTAGATGTCAACCAAAGTATTAATCGAGCCAACGATGTTTCCCTTAGAAAGTCTCTTTAAAAGCGCCTCAATTGAGCATCTTGCGCCCTTTTTAGTCTTAAACTTCTTGTACGCCTCTCTCCAAACAGCTATCTCTTTATTTTCGCTAAGCTGTCCAGCTACAAGATATTTTTCCGCTTCATCGTTCGCATCAAGCAGCATCTTTTTAACTTCAATTGGGCTTTCGTCCGAATTTTCCATGTTCTTCACAAGAATTACCCCAAGCTTCGCCTCTGGAAATAATTCAAAAAAACTTTTGTCCGCAATAAATTTACTCATTTCTTCCTCCTTTAATTATTTTATCTTACCGCCATTATAACATAAAGGAGCTATAATTGCAAAACCATCTTAATAGTATAGCCACTTCGTCCAAAATGAAAAATAAGGGGAATTTTCCCCTTATTTTTCAGTCTAATCGCTCACAAAAAAAGCGCAGCAATTGCTGCGCTTAAATCGTTTCAAAAATTTATTTATTTATCCAAGTTATTATAAAAATCATCCACGCTTCTTGCATCGTCATCTTGGTAGCGTCTTGGTCTGTCTGTATAGTCGTAGCCGTCATCGTCGTAGATGTCGTAGTAGTCGTAGTCTCTGACTACATTTCCTGTTCTAAACTCGTATTGGTTTGTGTAGTCGCACATCGCCATTTGTGAGTAGACTGTTGAGTAAAGCGCTGCGCATATCCAAGGGATGGCTGCTAGTGCAAAGACCAAATTTGATCTTAGTCCTGTTGCAATCAAGGCTATAATTAGTGTTGCTAGGCCGCCTATAACAAAAGTGCCTATATAAATTATTAGCATCTTGCCAATCCAGTTAAATAAGAATCTATTCACAATACCAAAGGATGAGCTAATGCAAGTGCCTATGCCAATGTACTTGTTTGTATTAACTAGATAGTAGGCTACGCTTCCAGTAAGGCCGATGTAGAAGTTCACTATAAGTAATATTATGACCATGATTATATTTATCGCATCATAAGAGCCTGACATAGCACTGATTATACCAAAGACTATGGCAGTAGCTGCTGATATTAGCCCAAAGATTATCATAACGGCGATGGATTTGATAAATTTGATGAACAAAGACTCTGTTACGTCTTTTACGCCTCTATCCATCTTAAAGATCCATTTATTAACGTGGGTAATGAAGGCTATAGCAATTATCTGTACGGCTATACCCATTGCTAAGAAGCCAAGTATCATAAGTGTTGATGTTCTTAGAATTTCAAAGGTAAAGTTTAGATTTTCATTTCTAATACTTTTATCAAAATTACTTCCTCTAAACTTACCTATGCTTCTCATTACGTCATCAAAGTCCTCAGCTTCTTCAAGCTCATCTGTGAAGTCCTCTAGACCATCGATTCCTGTTTCGAATTGTTCTGAATGTCTTAAATTATACTTTAATACATCAGATGAGATGCTCATTATGGATCCAACATTAAGTGCTAGAAATCCGCCTATAAGCACGATGTAGACTAGTGCGAAGCAAAGCAGCGGCTTGATATTGTTTTTGATGTAGGCATTTGTTGCTTGAAAAATTTCGGTTACGCCGCTTGCTCTGCCGCCCTTTCTCTTCGGATTAAATTCATCATATACAAAATTGTCGTTCATAATACCCCTCCTTAGAAGGCCCAATTGCCTTTCTCAAATATTTTGTATTCTTTATTATCTTTATACCCAATTATCTCAGTTGTTTCATCACCAATCATAAAATCGACATGAATTTTGCTATCATTTATACCATTTTTTAGTAATTCTTCTTCGCTCATGGCAGCGCCGCCCTCAATGCATGTTGGGTAAGCAGCTCCAAAAGCTAGGTGGCAAGATGCGTTCTCGTCGAATAATGTCGAGTAGAATAATTTTTTACTATTGCTAATAGGTGAGTCGTTTTGCACTAGGGCTACTTCGCCTAACATACAAGCGTTTTCGTCTGTCGCGATTAAATCTTCTAGTAATTTTTGATTTTTCTCAGCCTTAACTTCTACACATTTACCATTTTCAAATCTTAGTGAGAAGTTCTCAACAAGTTTACCTGATAGTGACAATGGCTTTGTCGCGTAAACAATACCATTAACCCCGTCTCTCTTAGGAGCGGAGAAGATTTCTTCTGTCGGGATATTGGCTGTAAAGCGAACGCCTGTCTCGCTCATGGATGAGCCGCCTATCCATAGGTGATTCTTTGGCATCTCTATAGTAAGGTCTGTACCTAATTTTGATCTATAATGAAGTTTTTCGAATTGCATATCGTTTAAGTACTTAGCTTTTTCTTGTATAGTATTTTCGAATTCGTCCCAAGCCTTGTCAGGGTCAGCTCCGTCGACTCTAACTATCTTAAAAATAAGATCCCATAGCTCTTCTACGCGCTTTTCTTCAGCCACATCTGGAAGCACTTTATCTGCCCAAGCCTTTGATGGTATGCAGATCACGCACCAAGGGTTTATGTCGTTCATAGTGTACTTTTGGAATGGTTTCATCAGATTTGCACTCACGCTGCGCATTAGTTTTATTCTCTCAGGGTCAACGTCCTTCATTAGCGATGGATTTGGCGCAGCAACAGACAGGAAGCCCGCCTTTCTCTCTGCAAAATCAAGCATCATATTAAGCTTCCACTCGGGTGCGTGTTTGATCGCCTCTTCACTCATCATCATCGCGCTCAATCTGTTGCACTCGTCGTCTTGTATCCTTACAATTACTTCGCTTGCGCCTCTTTCGTAGGCAAGTTCAGTAAGCATTCTCACGAAGTCCATCGCCTCAGTTGATGTATTTATCACGAGCGGCATGTCCTTTTGCACGTTTATGCCCCTCTCGATAACGATCTTCGCGTAATTCCTTAACTTATCTTCAAAATTCATTTTGTCCTCCTTTGCGATTAAAGTATTAAATACTCTCTACTTATGATATAATATATTATACCATATATATTAAGAATATGTAAATGGAGGCGCCATGAAAAGTTTTAGAGATTTAATAATTTTAGACGATATGAATTTAGTTCTTGCTTGTGACAGTGCAGCAGGGATAGGCGAGAAGCCATCTGACGAAGTTTTTGCTGACATAGAAATGGTTTCATATTATGCAGCTTTCGTGCCCATAGCCGAGCTATTATGCGTAAGAAGCGTGCCAATGGTTTTGGTCGATACGCTTTGTAACGAGAGAGAGCCCTATGGCGAGAAAATCATTCGCGGCATCAAAATGGCGATGAAGGACGCAGGGCTTGACGAGGGAGATGGCTTTACCGGATCGACTGAAGAAAACTTCGTGACAAAGATGACAGGGATGGGCGTCACAGTCTTAGGACGCGGCCTTGATATACGCAAGGCGCAAAAAGGCGATGCGGTCTATGCCATCGGCAAGGGGCTTGTGGGCGAGGAGCTAATTAAATATCGTGACAAGGCCATGAGCATGAGTGACTACATTTATTTAAAGGAGCAAGACTATATTCATGACATCGTTCCAATCGGCTCAAAGGGCGCGGCGCATGAACTAGCTGAGATAGAGGCACACGCGGGACTTAGAGTGCGCATCGTGAATCACGATTTTGATCTAAATGCATCGGGCGGGCCATCAGCCATGTGCCTAGTCACAATGAAGCCTGATGACTTTAATAAATTAAATTTAAAAAAGGACGTAAATTTGTTAGCTTTTATGGAGTAAATGGGTATAAATGTATGAAGAGTACTAGGAGGCGAGTCAATTGAAGAAATTTAGATTCTTAACAATTTTTTCTGTCATAGTCATGTTCATGGCAGGATTTAACGCTCTAGCAGCGAGCGAAAATAAAATGACTTACAAGATGAATCTTAAGGAGGACGCAATGTATGTGGACGTCAAGATCGAGACGGAGCATACGGGCTTTAAGTTTGGGATCGATGTGCCAGATGGCGCTGAGGTCTACGATGTAGAGGGCAAGAGCCTTAGAGATGATTTCCTTTCAGGAACGAAATACATCTTTGACTTTAACGGCGGCGACAAAGAGGTCTCTTACAAGATCAAGGGCCTTCCAAAAGCATTTAAAAGGGCCGATGGTTTTGTCTTTGGCTTGTATCGTTCATTTAACACGCACATCAACACCATTGAGATAGCCTACGAGAGCGTTTACTTTGACGAGCCGGTATATGAACTATTTACTTCAAAGGGTCTTAACGCTACTTTTGAAGATGGCAAGACTGGTCTTTACGAGATAGACGAGCCCATTGACATAGCTATAGGCATTAAGTATCCGAAAAATGAGTTTGTGAACGCGCCTTATGAGGACATGGACTACGATGACTACCGTAATGACGAGCTGATGAGGACGCAAATTACACGCATTGACAAGCCGGGCATCTCTGAACTGGTTCTTAAGGGGCTTATAGCGGTGGCTTTACTAGCGTTTATCATCGTCGGTTTTTTGATGACGAAGAACCAAAGATTTAGAAATAAATTTAGAATAAAGAAGAAATACGAAGAGAAGGAAAAAAGCGGCAAAACTTTTGACTTAAAAGACCTTGATGAGTACATTTACTTAATATATCAATTTTATGACACGAAGGAAGACAAGGTCGCTAGCTACTTAGGCGTGGACGAGACTGACAAGCTTGTTGAGAAAAAACTAAATGCTTCGTATGAAAATCTATTAAAAAAGGGATATATAGAGAAGGAAGACTCGGATTACAGCGTGGCCCTAACAAAGAAGGGCAGGCTGAAACTTGAGGAAATTCTTATCAAGAAGGAATATTTACTCGCTCAAGACGATATTTCAGATGAGGAAGAGAAATTTTTAAGATTGTTCAGGTGATTTAGGTGAAGGTACTTAGCTCAGGAGGCGTAATTATCAACAACAATTTAATACTACTTTTGAAGAAGTACAACGGCGACTACGTATTACCGAAGGGCAGAATCGAGCGCGGCGAAAGCATTGAAGAGGCGGCTCTTCGCGAGGTAAAGGAAGAAAGCGGCATCACTGGTGAGATTAAAAAATACCTAGGCAAGATTGACTACTCTTTCATTAACAGGATGAGAAACATAAGGATTGACAAGACGGTACACTTCTTTTTGATGTCAACAAAGGATACGCACACTAAGCCTCAAAGCATGGAAGGCTTTAAGACGGCGAAGTTTTACGAAAGAGAAGAAGCGATTAGCCTTATGAAATACAGCCAAGAAAGAGAAATTATTAGAAAAGCCATAGAAGAGTACGACAGAGAGAAGAATGAGGAGAGAAAATGAGTTTTTCACAAAAAGCTAAGGACGAAGCGGCAAAGCTGATGATCACGGACGAAGACACATCCCTAGCTGAGCTTATGGCCTACGTGAGATACGTCTCATCCATTAGCTTCATATCAGGCAAAGTGGCCGTTTCATTCAGAGTGCAAAAGGCGGCGCTTGCGAGACGAATATTTACAGTAATCAGAAATTTATACGATACAGACCTTGACGTGGACATCTCAAAGATGACGCAGCTCAAGAAGATGAACATCTACACAATCGTCCTAAACGATACGGATATAGTTATGCAGATGTTTAAGGACACGCGCATGGAAGGCTTTTTGGACGTGAACAAGATTCCGAAGGCAGTCAAAGAGAGTGACGATATGAGGCGTAGCTACTTAAGAGCGGCCTTCTTGACAGTCGGCTCCATCACTAATCCGGAGCGCGGCTACCACCTCGAAATGCTCTTCGAAAGCGAGTTCGAGGCAAACGAGGTCAAGGAGCTGATGAACGTCTACGGTCTTGGGGCGAAGTACGTCAAGCGTAAAGAAAATTATATCACCTATCTAAAGGGCGCCGAGGCAATCTCAGATTTTCTCACAGTTATAGGTGCGATGAGAGCCGTGCTTAGCTTTGAGAATATCAGGGTAGTTAAGGACGTTAGGAACAATGCCAATAGACGGACCAATTGCGAAACAGCCAATATACAGAAGACAGTTGATGCATCGACAAGGCAGGTCGCTGATATAGAGTACATCGATGAAATGATAGGCCTAGACGCACTACAAGCGGATTTAAAAGAGCTAGCAATACTTAGACTGAACAACAGAGACGCGTCACTTGCAGAGCTTGGAAGGCTTATGAGCCCGGAGCTTGGTAAGTCGGGCGTAAACCATAGACTTAAAAAACTTGCTGAAATGGCAGAAAATTTACGAATAAATGAGGAGAATTAATATGAAGAGAACCATAGTTACAAACAACGACTACGTTAGAGACAAATACAAAGACGACTTCGACATGATTTACGTAGACAAAGTCGATAATTATACAGGCGTTTTACTTAAGGCGAGAGACCTAATTCACGAAGGATATAAGCTCTTAACACATCCACTATCAGGATCAGTTAAGCCGAATGAAACACCATTTAAGACAATTATTTTGGAAAAAGGAACAGGACTTGATCAAGACGGACTAATCATAATTGAAGAAGCAATCGGAACCATTAACAAATTTTTAAACATCGAGAAAACACCCGATTACAACGAGCGCGTCATCGACGACTGCAAAGTCATAGACCTTTCCATCATAGACAACACAATCAATTTAAGAAGTTCAATCTAATGAAAGAGTTTTATATTGAAGATATGACCAGTCAGCTAAGGGGCGTTGCTAAGTCCGAGGGACTGGTCTATTTTATTAAAGGAGCCGTGCTTGGCGATACAGTCACAATCACAAACGAAGTGAAGAAGAAGAGCTTTATCGAGGCAGATGTCTTGGATATAGCCATCCCATCCGAGTTTCGTGTGGAGGGAGTTAGTGACGAGGCTATACTCTCCAGCCTTTCTTATGAGAAGGAATTCGAGTGGAAAGTTAATGGACTTAAGATGAACCTCAAGAAGATGGCTGGGCTTTACGTGGACGTAGAAGAGTACAAGGCGAAGACTTTAACACATTATAGGGACAATACCCAGGTCAAAGTCGCTCGTGGGGCGCATGGTGAAGTTCATATAGGATACTTTGAAGAAGGCACAAACACAGTAGTCGACTCAGAAGAGATGCTCTACATGAATAAGGAAGCGCTTTCGGTTTATAAAGGACTTAGAAAATTTGTAAAAGAAAATTATAAGGGCTACGATTGGAAAGCCAAGAAAGGCGATATCAAGGACATAGTCTTTAGAAACAACGAAAAAGACGAGCTGATGATTACCTTCGTCTCGCACGATGAAATCACGATAGATATAGAAAAATTAAAGTCGTGCATAGACATAAGCAAGGTAAAATCCATCTACCTAAACATAAACGATAAATCAGACAAAGTGCTTTACGGAAGAAAATTTATTAAGCTATATGGAGACGACTTTTTAAGCGTAAACATCTTGGGACTTGATTTTAAGATATATCCGCAAACATTTTTGCAAGTGAACTTAGAGATGATGGACGTTTTGTATAAAAAAGCACTAGAGTATTTAGGAGACGCAGCAGAGATGGACATACTTGAGCTATACTCAGGCATAGGCACCATAAGCCTATGTGCCGCAAAAGAAGCAAAATCAGTCACAGCAGTCGAAGTCGTCGAAGCCTCAGTTAAAAGCGCAGACGAGAACGCAGAAGCCAATGGTATAAAAAACGCAAAATTCATACACGCTAAGGCCGAAGACGCAATAAATAGAGTCTTGAAAGAAAAAACTTACGACGCAGTCATAGTCGACCCGCCGAGAAAGGGCCTAGATAAAAAAGTAGTAGAGATGCTAAATAAGAGCGGCATAGAAAAGATTGTATACATCAGCTGTAACCACGCAAGTTTGGCGAGAGACATCGCCTTGATGAGTGAGGTGTATAAGGTAGAGAGAGTAGCCGCAGTTGATATGTTCGCAAGAAGTGCTCATTTGGAGACGGTAGTATTAATGAAAAAAGTGGAGACTGAAAACGAATAAATATCAAGAGTAGTGTATTTATGAGCGTTTTTGAGACTAGGTAAAAGCTCAGGAAAGTCCGTATTTCTTATAGGGCATTGAAGACTGCGTGTGTTATTATGTTTTTAGCGGAGTTACAAATCGGAAGTTGACGAACTGATAATCAACCTGAATTTTTGATATTCATCGCCTATGGCGCTGTAATAAATACACCTATGAAAGGGTGGTTCATTATGAAGAATAATAATTTTGGTGTGTGGAGGACGCACGCTAAATAATCCTACAGAACTAATTATGGAGGACACAGGATGATATTAGAAACATTACTTCCTCAATTAGAATTTCAACCTAACATTGAGGATGCAGTAAAGCAAAAAATGATTAAAAGTAGACGGCAAGTTGAAGAAATCGCAGCAACCGCCTACAGTAGCAACGATTTTGATTTTCCGCTATGCAGACGAATGCCACTAACTCGCTTGGTGGTAGTTATATATTTATTGACGCAAAAGTATGCCGAGTATAAAGCCATTGGTGTAACAGATGAAATTGTTTTGGATACTTTTAGAGATGTCTCACTGCGGGCAAACTTGTACTATAAACAGCATGGCAAAATTGGCATTTCTAAAGATGATGTTATTTGGTTCCGCCACATTATGAATGTGCACATTTTCAAAGTTGGAGTATTGCAATACCAAACATTCAATATGATTTATTTGGACGAGGAAACCATTGGAGAGCCTTATATGGTGTTTTCACAAGAACAGAAACGGACATTGCCCAATGGAGCGCCTGTGATAAATTGCCATATTCAAAAAGGTGCGAATATTAGCGATAGCTTAGTCGAGAAATCTCTTGACCAAGCAAAGGCGTTTTTCAAGGATTGCTTTTCATCTACAGAGTATAAAGCTTTTCTTTGTTATTCTTGGTTACTCTATCCTCCGATGCTAAACATACTTCCAACGGATTCGAATATCAAGCAGTTTGCAAAACACTTTTCTATCATTGGTGCGTGCAACGATTCGGAACAGGCTAAAGAGAATTTATTTGATTACGGCAAGCATAATTTACATTGCAAACCAACAGTTCTACAAAGGATTGCAAAAGAACATAAAGAACTTCTTGGTTATGGGTGTGGAGTAATTATGCTATAGAGTACAGCAAATTCAAGTTTGCAAAGATGCAAACATTGAATAACTTACAAATGACACATGATATCAATGTTATTGCCTCAGGCCATGTTAAGACGGTAGCATTGATGTCTCATATTAATGTAAGAAAACAACGGAAAAAAGAAAGAAGGGTTTGCATGATTACTGAGCGATTAAAGATAAGAAAATTTACTAATAATGATCTAATGGAACTCTATAATCTACTTTCAGATGAAGATGTCATGGAATTTATAGAACCGCCTTTTTCATGGAAAAAAACAGCGAATTTTCTAAATAGTGTTGCACTGATTGATTCTCCTTTGATCTATGCGGTAGAGGATTTTAATCAGAAGTTTATCGGATATGTAATATTTCATGAGTATGACAAAGACTCCTTCGAACTTGGTTGGATAATGAATAAGAGATACTGGGGGAAAGGATATGCCAATGAATTAACAAAAGCTTTTATAAAGCGTAGTTCAGAGATAGGGAAAAACTTGATTATTGAGTGTGACCCGAATCAAGAAAAGACCAAACGAATTGCGGTGAAAAATGATTTTGAATTTATTGGAGAAAGTGATGGCTGCAGTGTATTCAAAAGAAAGCTGCTTAAATAAAACTCCAACTTTCTGGGGTTACATCATTTGTGTGCTGTTTTTCTTTGCCCAAGTAGGATATTATAAATTATATGATGTTTATTGATTGGCATCCACATACAAGGTTTTTAACATTTGTTGATTTTATCAATACTGACCACCAAGCCATGTGTAGACTATAGCATTATTGTACAATAAAATAAGAATTTGAATTTATAATATAATAGGAGTTTATATGGAGGTTATGAATGGATTATAAGGAAATAGACGCTTCACACATTGATCTTTTGTGGGAACTTCAAAAGCAATATAAAGCAGAAATAGGAGAGGATATGCCGAATGATATATCCAAGAAACGTCTGAAAGATGCAATCAGCAAAGGGAAAATATTATTTTTCGGCGCATGGGCAGGTGATGCATTGGTAGGCTGCTGTTCAATAACAGTTGGTTTTTCAACTTTTGACTATATGCCAAGTGGAATATTTGAAGATTTTTTCATATGTCCTGACTTTCGTCATAAAGGAATAGCACGCCAGCTAGTCCAATTTGCATATAGGTCAAGTGCTATAAGTTCAATGACTGTTGCTTGTGCACAATGCGATATACAAATGTATAAATCACTTGGATTTTCAATTCAGCTTGGGAACTTGTTTGCATTTGAACCATAAGTTACAGTCGTTAGATGAAAATATAAAGGAGAAAATTATGGAGCATAATTGTGCTATTATTAACGATAAAAAAGCATTTAGATATAGAGCTGCAGCCATCATAGTAGAAGATGATTGCGTGCTACTTGCAAGAAATGATGAGGATGACTATTACTACTCAGTTGGCGGAGCGGTTCACATGGGCGAGACATCAGAAGAAGCCGTGAAGAGAGAAGTATTTGAAGAGACAGGTTTTAATTACGAAGTCGATCAACTTGCCGTCATACATGAGAACTTCTTCATCGGAAGCTCTGGCTTAAAAGGTGTGGACTTCCATGAGCTTACATTTTACTATATGATGAAGCCCATGGGCAAAAGAGACTTTACGAGCCACAGCACTACAGAGTCAGGCGCTAAAGAGACAATGCATTGGGTGGCTATAGATGAGCTTGATAAATGCAAAGCATATCCGACATTTATGAAAGAATATCTTAGCTCGGAGCATAAAGGAGTAGAGCATATAATTACAGATGAAAGGCTTTAATGGATGGATATACACAGATTTATAATGCGAATAAAAGAGAAGAAATAGAAAGAATAATTGCAATTTTAAATATTAAGTAAAAACAACAGAAATGATATGAGAATAATCGTGAGCAAATCGTGAAAAGTATGAAGATTTAAATTATGTCGGTCAAAATTTCATAATAAAAAGTGCTATGCTTATGATCAAGATGAAAATGGAGGGTTGAATATAAACTTTCAAAAATAAAATAGTCATAAAAATATTTAATTGGTATTTAGATGTGAAAAAGTATAATATGCACTGTCAAGGAACTTGAACAAGAAAACATTAAATCCAAAATAGAAAAAAACAATTGGCCAAAAAGAAGTGTTGACACTAGGTTGGAAAATAAAAAGCATACAGGTTTTGTAAAATTATTAGACTCAATAAATAAAGAAAATTATTACCTTCTAAAAGACAATCACGAAGTAATTATAACAGAGGAAGTATTTAATGAGGTTCAAGAAGAAAAGGAGGGTAGGGTTAATCTTGGTGAGGAGAATAATAGAAAGAGTAGAAAATATAGTTCTAAATTCAGTAGTAAAAATGAAGAGATGGGTAACAAATATGAAGAATAAATATATATACGGAGACTTATATTCAAAAATAGAGGATAAATCAAAATATAAAGAATTTTCAACATTGGAAGAGTGTGAAAAATGGGGGGATTATTATTCTGATTGGGCTAAAAGATATAAAGAAATTATGTCGTTATTTGAAAAAATTAAAGAGAATTGCTCTTTAGAGGTCGCACCAGTTGAATGTTACTGTGGCTACTCATATAAGGAAGTTAATGAGTTTTTAAGATTTGGATATCATTCCGATAAAAAACTCTATGATAAAATGGCTGATATATTGATAATGACTTTGTGTTCCGCTCCTAAAATAAAAGATGATATCGTTGTTTATAGGGTAGTAAATGATGTTTTCATTAAGGAACTAATAAGAAATAATAAATTGCCAGATTCAATCCCAACCCAAGAAAAGGGATTTATGAGCACAAGCTTATTAAAAGATATTGTTAATGTATATAGCGATGGAGGTAGTGGACTATATTTATTAAAAATATATGTGCCTAAGGGCACCGTAGGGATTTATGTTAATACTGTTACTAGAAGAGACGAAGAAGAAATACTCCTAGCACCGAATAATTACTTAAGGCTCATAGAATATCCATATTATGATGAAAGTTATTCTATTAGAATATTTGAATGTCAATTAATTTCTTTTGCATAAAAATTGCCTAATCAAAAAATAGTTAGTGTAGACAACAATGCCTTAAAATAAGAATAATTAGCGATTTTGTGAAATAAAAAAAGATAGGATATAACCTAACTATCACACGTTGAGACGGTAGTATTGCTTGAAAAGAATATTATTGAAAAGCACATACTAAAAGGGAAAAAAGTAGGTGAATACTAATGAGAAACTCAAAAAAATTAAGAGTACGAATGATTGTGCTCACTGTATTCGTACTAATCGTAGGTGCTTTGTGGGCTTTTTCAACAATGATATACAATGATAACATCAATCAGCGATTTGAAAGTTACAAGCCGCTAATGTTTAAAGTTGAAGACTTTGAAGGGCTTAAATGCACAAATTATAAATTTCCTTCAGATAAGGGGCAAATGCTCATGGGATACTGGTACAGTGCAGGTAGCAAGCAGCGAGGGATCATTATTCTCGCACATGGTTTTGGCGGCGGTGGTCACAATTCGTATATGGATTGTATCAATTATTTTGCACAACATGGATACTATGTATTTGCCTACGATGCGACAGGAAATGATGAAAGCGATGGTGAAGGCGTAGGCGGATTTCCACAAGGTGTGATTGATTTGGATTATTCGATATCCTTTATCGAAGATAGTGGAAATTTCCCAAATTTACCGATTGGTTTGTTAGGACATAGCTGGGGCGGTTATTGCGTTTGTAGTGTGCTTACGTATCACCCAGAGGTGAAAGCGGTGATCGCATGTTGTGGAACCAACGGTTCTTCGGATTTTTTTGAGGTCGGAGGAAAAGAAGAAGCGGGCAATTTTATTGACGTGATGATGCCTTTTGTAAAACTTCATGAGTGGATTAATTTTGGAAAATACGCTACGAATACATCGATGGATGGTTTTAAATCAAGTGATGCGGCAATCTTGGCTGCACACAGCGAGGATGATAAGACTGTTCCTATACAATATGGATACGATTTATACTATAAAAAATATAAGGACGATCCGAAATTTACCTTTCTTCGTTTTAAAGATAAAGGGCACAGCGATTTCTTTGTTGATGGCGACAACACTTACAAAGAGGAGTTCAATGATGCATTCGAAAAATGGATCGCAAGCCTGGACTATGATTATAAGGCGAAGAAAAATAAAGAGCGCTTTATGAAAGATAAGGCCAAGTATATTGAGCTTCATCTTGACAGAGAGCGATGGAGCAACAGGCTGGATGTCAATCTGTTTGAACAGTTTGTCGACTTTTATGATGAGTCTATAAGCTCAAATTAAATTGACATTTTGAGATAATGATTTAATGAAGCCTTTTACAAAGAAAATGATAATATAAGTGATCTCCTATATGTACTTGAAATCAAATGCTAGTAGGAATTTAATTAATTAATCTTATTTAATATGTTAGTATTGGTCTTGTTAATACTGGGCCAAACGAGAAAAATGACTAGTATGGATAAGAAATTTATTCATTTAAGAGCTTCAAATTAATAAATGGTTTGATATCAAAGAGAACTATGGATTTATTTCCACATACAAGGCTTTTGAAAATTTGTTAGTTTTATCCATACTGACTACTCAAGCCATTTCGAGACTGTGGTATTGATGACAAAAAATAAGAGAGATAAATTTAAAAAGCAAATCTTAAATCAGATACTCTCAAGAAGCCGACTGAAATAAAGCTTGATTGGATATTTTATGACGGAGACTTTTATAGTATTGAAAAATGTATAAAAATAAAAATTTGTTTTAAATTGAAAACAGATAATTATATTTTGGAGGACTTATGGAAATACAAATTATGAATTTAGAAGATATCGGTAAAGTACTTGACTTATATATTAACTATTATAATCATGTAGAAGGATCTTGTTGGAATGAAAAAACAGCATACAAAAGGATACATCAGGTTATAAGTATGGAAGACTCATTTTCTTTGATTATTAAGGATAAGACTGAAATTCTAGGATTTGCTATGGGATATTTTAAACAATATGATGATATCATTGGGTACACTTTAGAAGAGATTGTAATTGATTATAGGTTTCAAAATAAAGGATATGGTACTAAACTAATGAATAAATTGGAGGAAGAAGTTAAAAAGTTAGGAGCATCTTGTATAGAGCTTAAAGCTGTTAATGATGACATGCATAATAAATTCTACACAAAAAATGGCTATGCTAATTCAAATGATTTTGTGGAAAAAGTAAAGTGGATAAGTTAATTATAGTTGCGTTAAGAGATATCTATAACAAACTAATGATTATGAGTATAGCTAAAAAATAGAATTTGTATTTTAAATCATTGAATTAAAGAGAAAAAAGAAAAAACAAAAACCAAATAGGAGGTAGTTTAATGATAAATATTTATTGTGATGAGTCTTGTCATTTAGTACATGATAAACAAAAAGTAATGGCTATTGGTGGTATTGCCTGTCCAAATTATGCAAAACTTAATGTATATAAAGATATAAAAAAATTAAGGAAAAACATTCAATTATGTCTTATCAAGAGATCAAATGGAATAAGGTATCTATTAGTAAGCAAAAATATTATAAAGATTTAATTAATTATTTTTTTGACAATGAACTGTTAAGATTTAGAGGCGTCTTATTACCTGATAAATCGGTATTAAGGCATAAAGATTTTGACCAAAGTCATGATGATTTTTATTACAAGATGTATTATTATACTATTTCTTGCTTTCTGAATCAAGAGGATGATATAGAGGTTTATATTGATATAAAGGATACAAATAGTATGCAGAGAATTAAGAAGCTAGAGGAAGTTTTACATAATACAGCCAAGAATCGAAGTAAAGAGGTAACAAAAATTCAACAGATCAGATCACATGAAAATTCAATTTTGCAATTAACAGATTTATTACTTGGAGCAATCACTTACATTAATAGAGACCTTAACACTAGTAATACTAAATTACAGTTATGCTCATTAATAAAAACAAGAGCATCACAATGCTTAACACAAACTTCTTCTTTAAATGAAAGTAAGCTAAACTTACTTATTCTTGATAGACTTTAATTTGAGAGGTGATTATTTTGCGTCATTGTCCAAAATTAGGTCCAATTGTTGAGTTGTCACATTACAATGGTAACTATAAAGCTTATGAAGAGTACTTATATGGAGTTTTTAAAGCTGATTTATATAATAGAAAGTATTTTATAAAAACAAGCCTGTATCTTTAAAAAGATTTCCTGAGCAACTAGGAAAAGAATTTTCTTTTTATCATTTGACTTGTAAGAATTTTGATCATACAGGAAATGAGGAAGATCGAGAACCTGATTTAAGAAGGTGTGAAAGACTTCACTGGATAAAGCCAAGTATAGAGACTAATCACTTAGTAACATGTAATCAACAATGCTTTGTTGCTTATATAAAAAGGGTTAGGAATAAAGATAGGGTTCACTTATTAAACAAGGAAGACAGGTATATGATTGTTCTGGAAGAAAGAGAAGATTATTATCTACTTGTCACTGCCTATTATATCGAGCATGAAAATACATTGAGGAGAAAAATATCGGAGTCTGAAGAGCTCTACAAATAAACAAAGAACGCCTACTAAGTCGTAGACGCTCTCGAGATCTCCTTCAACATCATGGTTGATGAGTTACTATTATTATATATGATAATATGCATTTTGTTAACAAATTTACCATTGAAAAAATAAATATATACTATTAAAAAAAGAAATAGCTTTATTTTATATAAGAATTATTTTTGAGAATAAGATAAGTGCTAGATCTGCTCTTACGTACGAGGCATTTGGAGGAGTTTACATTGTTACTTAAGAATAAGAATTGAGCTAGCTAGAAATTTAATAATTACAAAATTTGAGGTATTAAAATGAAAAACTATAAAAAGCTAAGAATAACTACTTTAATTTCACATTTACTTATAATATCTTTCATAGCATTATTTATTAAATTTGAAGGAAAATTTAATTACATCTATGATACAGATCTTATGAAAAACACTCAAAGTAGGCTAATAGATTTAATATTTGCCTTACTGCTTTTAGCTCACTTTATATTAATTATAATCAATCTTGTAGTTTTATTGAAAATAGTTTTTAAAAAACAATTGAGAGCTGTAGATTTATTCTACTCCTTATATCCTGTTTTAATCCTTATAATAATTGCAGGATTCGATTGCAATAATTTAATAAATATTATAAAAGCATCATTTAATATAATTATTAATTAGATTAATTTTTAGAATATTTTGTAGGAGGAGTAAATATGAAAGGTTCAGAATGTAGGCTAATAGAATACATGGAAGGTTCTAAAAAGCGTTTTATAATTCCGGTTTACCAACGTAATTATGACTGGAAGACAGAGAACTGCAAACAGCTTTATGACGACCTTGTTAAAGTAATAAAAAATAAAAGAAGAAGTCATTTCTTTGGTAGTTTGGTTTCTGTTTATGAACCATCTGGAAGAAATACTGAGTTTCTTGTGATTGATGGTCAGCAGAGATTAACAACAGTTTCTTTATTGCTTTTAGCAATGTATAATCTTATCAAGTCTGGCATAATAACACCTAAGGATGTCTACTTAGATAAGCAAATTTATGAGGATTTCTTGGTTGACAAATATCAGCCCGAAGAGACTCGCATTAAGCTAAAGCCAGTAAAGAACGATCAGAAGGCATTTGGCAAGCTCTTTAGCAATGCTGATGAACACATCAGAGAGTCAAATCTTACTACTAACTATAATTATTTTTATGAAAGAATTCAAAAACAAGAAATAAGTATTGATGAACTTTTTGATGCCATCTGCCGCTTGGAGATTATAAACATTACACTTAACAATGAGGATAATCCTCAGTTAATATTTGAAAGTTTAAACTCAACCGGTCTTGATCTTAGTGAGGGCGATAAAATCAGAAACTTTATCTTGATGGGACTTCCTTCAAAAGAACAAGATGAGTACTACGATAAATATTGGAACAGAATTGAAGAATGTACTAAATATGATGTCAGCTCCTTTGTAAGGGATTACTTGAGTATAAAGCAGCTTGCAATACCATCACAGAAGAAAATTTATATCAGCTTCAAGGATTATGTCGATCAAAAATCAATTGAAACAGAAGAGCTATTAAAAGATTTGCTGGCATATGCTAAAAGATATGAAATTTTGTTGAGTGGCGGCACAGGGAACAAGGCTTTGGATGCATGTATCTATAGACTAAACAGATTGGAGACAACAGTTACAAGACCATTCTTCCTTGAAGTATTAAGGCTTTATGATGAGAATAAACTTGATATTTCAGAGCTTAAAGAATTATTTTTGATTACAGAAAATTATTTATTCAGAAGAGCAATATGTGATCTACCGACAAATGCATTGAATAAAATATTCTCTACGCTCCATAGAGAAATCGCTAGATATGAGGGTAATGATGTAGGATATCTTGAAAAATTTAAGTATGCACTTTTATCAAAGAAGGAAAGGGCACGCTTCCCTGATGATGATGAATTCTCTGAAAGATTTACTGATAGACAAGTTTACCTGATGAACAGCAAGAACAAGATTTATATCATGGAGCGCCTTGAAAATTATTCTACCCTAGAAGACAAGGATGTATATGGCCACTGCGATGATGGTACTTATTCAATTGAGCACATCATGCCTCAACACTTGACTCCAGCGTGGATCAAGGCACTTGGCGAAGACTATGAAGAGATTCATGAGACGTGGCTGCATAGAATTGCCAATCTGACTTTGACTGCCTATAACTCAAAATACAGTAACAGCACATTCGAGGAAAAGAAATCAATGAAGAATGGCTTTGAAGACAGCGGCATTCGCATGAATACTTATATTGCCAAGAAGGATAAATGGACTTTGGCAGAACTAGAAGAGCGTAACCAATATTTAATGGGAAGGGCTCTTGAAATTTGGGCTGCGCCGACGACTACATTTAAGCCAGTAGTAAAGCAAATGGATTCATATACACTTGACGATGACACTTCATTAAGCGGAAGATTAATTGCACGCTTTAGTTATAAAAATACAGAGCAGCCAGTTTCAAGCTGGGTAGAAATGTTCCAAAAAGTATTACAAATCCTGTATGCTGAAGACAAGAGCGTAATTACAAAACTTGCCGCATCTAAAGATGATGGCCTCGCACTAAACTTTACCATGAATGAAGTAGATTTTAAAAAGACCGTTGAAATTGGAGATGGCATTTACGTGTGGACTAATACAAGCACACAAAGTAAGCTTTCTGTCTTGAATAAAGTATTTAGATTATACGATGCTGATCCATCTGATTTAGTTTTTTACTTACGCGATGAAAATGAAAGTGACGGGCAAGAGGCAGGAACAAGGTATGAGACACGAAGAAAGTATTGGACCTATGCATTAGATTTCATCAAAGAAATTAATGCAGAGAATGCTTCTTTTGCTAATGTAAATCCAACAAAGGATAACTGGATTAGCGGTTTCTTTGGAATTAGTGGGTTTAACATTAGCTGTATAGCAAACTACGATTTTGCAAGGGTTGACTTATACTTAGGGAAAGGTAAAAAAGAAGAGAATAAAAAAGCATTCGACATGCTGAAGACTCATAAGGATGATATTGAAAAGGATTTAAGAGTATCGCTCGTTTGGAGCCGTGGTGATGATATCAAGACATCAAAGATATCATATAAGTTAAGTGGTGTAAGTATAAAAAATGAGACAGATTGGCTACAGATGGCAAGGTTCCATGCAGAGTGGAGCAAAAAATTTTATGATGTCATAGTGCCATATCTTGGATGATTTAGGACATAATTAAATCTGGAAATTATATGTTTTGAATTAGATTTTGTAATATAGGAGTGATTTTATTGGCTAATGTAAGCTTTGAGGAGTTTTATTATAATGAAGATGATCAGATTCATGATTTGTATGAGATACAAAAAGAATATGAGCAAAATAATGGAAATATTTCAAAATATCGAGGTCATATATTTTGCCCAGAATGTAAGATAGCTGAATTAAGTTTTACCCATAAGACATCAATTAGACGTGCGTTTTTATCAAAAATTCCTTCATCAGACCATGCTGAATATTGTTCATTTAAACACGATTGTGCAACCAAGAGTGAGATTAAACAATTTGTTAGAGTGTTAAGTGATAAACAGATACAAGATAGGTTAGAAGCAGCTTTAAATCAATTGCTTCCTAAAAAAGCAAAAGAAGGTAGTGGTATAAATAATGAATCTAAAGACAATCCTTTAGTAATAGAGGTGGACAATAAAAAAAGTAGTGGCGTTAGAAAATTTATTCCAAGAAAATCTATAAACACTTGGTTTGATAAATCTGAAAAAAATAAAATATTTATTTTCTATGGGCATGCAAAATTAGAGACTAAAGAAATTGCGACTAAAAATGGTAAACGTTATGAATTAATTATAAAAACAAATAAGCAAAATGAATGGATAAAAAAGACAAGTGTTTTTAGGGGTACGACGAACGATAACATTGATACGAAAAAAATTTATGATATTGCAATACTTGGGATAATTGAATTTTATAACGACTTTCCACAGATAAAAACTGTAACTTTTAGCTCTATAATGTTTAGGTAGAAATGTCTTATATGTTTAAAGGAGAGTTTTAAGGATTTTATAGTGATAATAGAAAAGAACAATATGGAGTGAGACTCGCAGCTGTCATCATAAGAGATGATCTATTACTGCCATATGATGAAGCCCATGGGCAAAAGAAATTTTACGAGTCAAAGCACTACAGCGTCAGGCGCTAAAGAGACAATGCATTTGGTGCCGATAGATGAGCTTGATAAATGCAAAGCATATCCGACATCTATGAAAGAATATCTTAGGTCGGGGCATGAAGGCGTTGAGCATATAATTACAGATGAAAGAGTTTAATGGGACGAGTTGTGATATAATAATTATATAAAGGAAGGAGGGACTGCATGATTACCGAACGATTAAAGATAAGAAAATTTACTAATAACGATCTAACGGAACTCTATAATCTACTTTCAGATGAAGATGTCATGGAATTTATAGAACCGCCTTTTTCATGGAAAAAAACAGCGAATTTTCTAAATAGTGTCGCACTGATTGACCCTCCTTTGATCTATGCGGTAGAAGATTTTAGTCAGAAGTTTATCGGATATGTAATATTCCATGAGTATGACAATGACTCCTTCGAACTTGGTTGGATACTCAATAAGAGATATTTGGGGAAAGGATATGCCAATGAATTAACAAAAGCCTTTATAAACCGTAGTTTAGAGATAGGGAAAAACTTGATTATTGAGTGTGCCCCGAACCAGGAAAATACCAAACGAATTGCGATGAAGAATAATTTTGAATTTATTGGAGAAAATGATGGCTGCAGTGTATTCAAAAGAAAGCTGCTTAAATAAGATTTGAAAGATAGTAAAGTAAGAAATTGCAAGAATAATTGCAATCTTAGAGCTTAAGCAAAAATATTAGAAAAATATAAAAATAATCGTGAGTAAATCGTAGAAACGCAAAGAATTTAAATTATGTTGGTCAAAATGTCAGCAAAATGTCACCCAAAATGTCGGTCAAAGTGAGGGTGAAAATGAGGATTAATCTGGTCGTTTATTTACTTTAGTGAATTATAGGAGGAAATATTATAAAAAAAACTGCTGTGCTACTTTATGAGTCTTTTTGTCATTTTGAAATTAGCGTTGCTCTTGAAATTTTGGCACTTAAAAATAAAGAAATTGATGTGTTTGCAAAAAGTAAAGAAGTTGTATTAAGTGAAGAAAGACTAAAAATCGTACCTGATAAAACCATATTTGAATTAGATGTTAATGAATATGACAGCTTATTATTGCCGGGAGCAGTAGATATAGAATCTGCAGTCAAAGATCCAGAAATTATAGAGTTTGTAAAAAAATTTAGCGATAAAGTAATAGGTGCCATATCAATTGCTCCAGTTTCGCTACTAAAAGCAGGAATTCTTAATGGTAAGCCATTTATGGCAGGTGTAAACAAAGAAGAACTCTTAGAAGAAGGATTTTTAGAATCCGATTTAACTCTAATGAAAGATTGGGACGAATGTATGGAAAATCCAATTGAAGAGGGTCATATTTTAGACGATAAAATTATCACTTCGGTATCTTATAATTTTGTTAAGTTTGGAATACAATTTGCAAAAATGTTAGGAATTGAAATATCTCCAAAAAGTTTTGGAATTTAAAGTAATTACAAAATTGAGGTCTTAATAATGAAAAACTATAAAAAACTTAGAATAATTACTTTAATTTCACACTTACTTATAATATCTTTCATAGCATTTTTTATTAAATTTGAAGGAAAATTTAATTATATTTACGATATAGACCTTATAAAAAACACTCAAAGTAGACTTATAGATTTAATATTTGCCTTATTGCTTTTAGCTCACTTTTTATTAATTGTAATTAATCTTGTAGTTTTATTGAAAATAGCTTTAAAAAAACAATTGAAAGCTGTAGATTTATTCTACTCCCTATATCCTGTTTTAATCCTTTTAATAATTACAGGATTTGATGGCAATAATTTAATAAATATTATAAAAACACCATTTAATATAATTATTGCTTTACTCACAAATAGTATAGTGTAAACGAAAGAGGTAAATTATGATAATAGACAGTTACGATATAGACACAGAGCCAATTACAAGTCTAGAATATTTTTATGGCGAGAAGAAAAATTTAATAGATAAATGCTTGGTAATATTTTCAAAAAGGATAGTAGAATATTTACTCAATAATTTTGAGTGCCAAGAAATTGCTAAAGTAGGCTCACTGAATGGCTCAATTCCAATATATAAAAGCCATTTTGAAGGTCAAGAATTTGCCTTCTACCTTAGCATGATGGGCTCGGCACTTGCTTCATCACAATGTAATGAAGTCAATTGGCTTACAGGTGCAAATAAATTTATTATGTTTGGATCTTGCGGCAGCCTTGACAAGGAAAAGACTCTTGGCAAGTACATCGTACCCACAGAGGCTTACAGGGGCGAAGGAGCATCTTATTATTATACCGCTCATTCAGATTACATCGCTATTAAGAACCATGATAAGCTTGAAGAATTTTTCATCAAGGAAAAAGCTCCATATACCAAGGGAAAGGTCTGGACTACAGACGTTATGCTTCGTGAGGCGCGCGGGCTTGTCGCAAAGAGAAAGTCAGAAGGCTGCATAGCAGTAGAGATGGAGCTTGCAGGCGTACAAGCAGCTTGTGATTTTTATGGCTTTGAGCTTTATAATTTTCTTGAAGCAGGGGATGTCTTAGATGAGAGCTCTTATGAGGTAGAGGGACTTAATAGCGCCAATCATGATCTTGGGAAATTGTATTTGGCATTGAAATTATTAAAAGAAATATAGGGAAAATATAGTTAAAGTAAACATGATACAATGTGTTTACAATAAAAAGGAGGGAATTTTTATGGATTTAGAATTTATTTTAAATCACGCAATAAGTGGATATCTGCCTATTATGGCATTACTAATATTATATTTTATAATATTAAAATCATTTGGCAATAGGTCAAGCAAAGGACATATAATTTTGGCTTTTATATTTTCTTTTTATCTTGTCGGAGTTTTGTCTGCAACAGGTGTTTGTTTAAAAGCAAATTTTTCACCGAGATTTTCATTGCTACCTTTTATAGATATGATTAGAGGATCAAAAGATGCAATTTTAAACGTAATTTTGTTTCTTCCATTAGGAATTTTTCTGCCACTACTCTATGAGCAATATAATAGCTTATCCAAAGTTTTATTACTTGGATTTCTATTTTCATTGTCTATAGAAATCATTCAAATGTTTGGATTTGGGACTACAGATATAAACGACTTGATTACGAATACTTTTGGAGCAGTACTAGGTTATGGAGTATATGAATTACTTAGTAGATCATTTTCCGATTCATTGGTTGGAAAATTTCAGACAAAAGGCAAATATAGCCTTTATGAGCCAGTAATTTTGTTGACTATTACTATATTGATTATGCTGACTATCCAGCTTTATATCTATGATATTCTCTTTGCATCTAAGATTAGTGGATAAATTCATAAGTGGTAATATTCTATAAATAGGCAAGTTTATAAAATGGCGTAGAGCATATAATTACAGATGAAAGGATAATGGACTAGTTATAGCATGAAATTTATTGTAAAAGAAATTATAGATAAAAAAGAAAAAGAAAATATCGCTAGGGAAGTGCTGAGCGATCTACCAGAATGGTTCGCTTTGCCTGAGAGCACAGAAAATTATATTCAAGAGTCACAAGAAAAGCCATTCCTAGCAAGCTTTTATAATGACGAGCTAGTAGGCTTTGTCGTCCTTGGCGCGAGCAGCCCCGACTGTGCAGAGATTTTTGTTATGGGTGTGAAGAAAAAGTTCCATCATCATGGCGCTGGAAGAGAGCTAAATAAAGTCTATGAAGACTTAGCAAAGAGCTTAGGCTACACATATACACAAGTAAAAACCGTTCAGTACGGCCATTACGATGAGTACGACATAACGAATAAATTTTACAAAGCAGTCGGATATAAAGAATTAGAAGTCTTTCCGGATTTATGGGACGAGTGGAACCCTTGTCAAATATATGTAAAGTACTTGAGTGAGTGAAGGGCGTATGAAGAATTAATCAAGAAGTAGAGTCTTGATAACTTTGAATTTAATCTAGAAAACACAACAAAATCAGCAATATAGCTAATGTAAAAAGCGTTTGACAAGAAAAAATATACAAATGTAAAGAAGCTTTGATAGAAACAATACAAGATCTCAACTATAATTATCATGAAAGGAGGTATGGATTTTATGGAGCTTGGCAATTATATTAAACATTACAGAAATGAAAAAGGTCTATCTCAGGAAGAACTTGCAGAAAGAGTATATGTTACGAGACAAACTATTTCGAATTGGGAAAACAATAAAAATTATCCCGACATAAATAGTATTGTATTACTAAGTGAAGTATTTGAAATATCAATTGATAATTTAATTAAAGGAGATCTTGAACAAATGAAAAAGGAAATTAACTCAGAAGAAGTTAAAAAATTGAACTTCTATTCTTGGATGGTGGTGATTATTTTCTTAATAGCAATAATTTCATTGATACCAATGCTTAAATTCATTGGCTTGTATGGATTTATTCCATATTTTGCATTAATGGCTTGCGCTATGTTTTTTGCGCTAAAAATTGAGAAAATCAAGAAAAACAATGATGTTCACACATACAAGGAGATTGTAGCTTTCACCGAAGGCAAAAGATTAGACGAGATTGCGAAAATTGAAGAAAGAGCAAAAAGACCATATCAACAAATTATAGTTGTTTTTTTATGGGTAGCAGTCACTCTATTGATTGTAGGAATTACGATTTTTATACTTAGATTATTTAATTAGAATAAAACGAAGAGGCGATAGAATCAAAATCTATCGCCATTTTATATCAGTTTCTAAGTAAAAACTACTCCTTAATCAATTTTTTGTAAACTTTCTCCACTTCACTAGCCAGATTTTTATACGCCTTATCACTTCTTGAGCAAGCACCCTCTATAAGCAAATCAAAATCCTCTTTGATGTACTCTTCCAGCTGTTTATCAGAAAGAATTTCCTTAATGTCAGCGCCCACTTCTAAACCATTCTTTTTTAATAATTCATACAAGTCATGCGCATCCATCGCTTCAAGATCAGCCTTTGTATAGCGGTCTTCATCCTTATTCGCGCACGCAGCAGATGTTAAAACTATAAGCATCAAAGAAAGAAGAAGAGCAATAATTCGTTTAGATTTATACATAAAACACCTCCTATAAATACTATGAATACCCTTTTTATCATTATACTGCTTTACTATATTCATGTCAATGGCTCTGCAAAAGCATATATATCGTTCCTATGCCCTTGCTATTGTCCCGATAAAATGATAAAATAAAATTAGATTTAATAGAAAATTTTAAGGAGAAAAAATGAACATAACTAGAATTAACACATACGACGACCATCGCTTCAGTCAAGAAGCGCTCAACCAGCATGGCTGCTACCTTGCAGATGGCGATGCGCCCATAGAGATTAAAATCATATCACAGAGCGAGGCTATTATAATAGGTGATGAAGCCTATTTCGATGAGGTCATAGATGAATTTCGCTTCAATGCAGAGCATATCACAAAATTTTACGACGAAAGCGGCGAGCTTGTCAAGAAATTCAAAGACGTCGAGTTATTTAAGCTTGATATAGACAAAATCCAGCCGATACAGTTCTTCGTCGATAGAGATAAATTAGAAGCAGTAAAGAGCTTTATTCATACAGAAGAAGACGTGGTTATACCTGTTGCGACGCACAATGGCACCTACGCATCCTTAGACGGCCACACACGTCTCTACCTTGCATATATCCTTGGCTTTAAGCACGTCTACGCTTATTTTAGTGAAGACTTCGATGGCTTCGACTACTTCTTTGACGAAGCAAGAAAAAGAAATATATACGCGATAAAAGACTTGATTTTGCTTGAGCATGAGGAATATGTAGATAAGTGGGATAAGTTTTGTGATGATTATTATATGAATAGAGAGTGAATGAGTGGGGGAAATAAGAAATTTATATAGATGTACAAAAAAATATAGTTAACAAGTAAATTTAGGTGGTGAAGAAATGGAAAACTATTATGAATATGATAAAACTGATTCAAACTCAATAGAAAATTATACCAAACAACTTATAGGAAAAACTTTTAGGGATATAATTAATGCTAAAGCTGCTAGTGAAGAATTCGAAGAATACAATTATCTTGGTAAAATAAATGTAAAAAACAAGGGTAATTTAGGACAAATCGTTGAAGAAAGTTTTTTTGGATATAAAATTAATAGTGACCCTCGAGCGGATTTTTATGAAGCAGGAGTAGAGCTTAAGGTAACACCATATAAAATAAATAAAAATGGTAGCATTTCTGCAAAGGAAAGATTAATACTTACTATGATTGATTACTTTTCAGTTATAAATGAAACATTTGAAAATAGTCATTTGTGGGAGAAGGCAAATCTTATATTACTCATTTATTATTTATATGAAGCAAATAAAGAATCTAATTTAGATTACAGAATTGATTATGTAAAATTATTCACACCACCGAAAGATGATGTAAAAATTATAAAACATGATTTTGAACTTATTGTTAACAAAATACTAAATGGTAAAGCTCATGAATTATCTGAGTCTGACACTTTATATCTTGGCGCAGCTCCTAAAGCATCAAGTTCAAAGGACAGAAGGAGACAACCTAAGAGCGATATACCAGCTAAGCCAAGAGCTTTTGCCTTTAAAAATTCATATATGACATATGTATTAAATAATTATATAATTCCTGGCAAAAAAGATGAGAAAATATTAAAAACTGATACAAACATACCTTTTGAAGAGTATGTAAACAGTAAAATAGCTAAATATATAGGTAAAAGTATTGATGAATTATGTGATATATTTGATTTAGATAAAAAACACAAACCTAAACATATAGAAGCAATGTTGGCATATAGAATCTTAGGCATAAAAGGTAATAAAGCTGAAGAGTTTGAAAAGGCAAATATAAAAGTAAAAGCTATACGAATTACAAACAACAATAAAATTAGAGAGAGTATGTCTTTTCCAAATTTTGATTTTACAGAATTGTCGGAAGAGGATTGGGAAGATTCAAAATTTGCAAACGAGCTAAGAGAAACGAGATTCTTGTTTATTGTTTATAAGGAAGATAAATTTGGTGATTTACGTTTAAAAGGATCACAATTTTGGAACATTCCTTATGACGATTTAGAAAAGAATGTAAAAGCTGTATGGCAAGAAACGAAAGATATAATAAATGAAGGCGTAAAATTTGAGATAAAAGGTAATAGAGTCTTGAATAATTTGCCTAAGGCAAAAGACAATTTAGTTTGTCATGTAAGACCACATGCAGCAAAATCTGCATATAAACTAAATAATTTTGAGTCAGGAAACATAGAATTATACGCAAATGAATTGCCCGACGGTCAATGGATGACAAAGCAATGTTTTTGGTTAAATAATACTTATATACTGTCTCAATTAAATAAATCTTTTTTTAATTGATGGTTCTTGAATATAGATTTAAAATGTTATATAATTAAAATAAAAATGGGAGTTTTGATGTTTATGGATAAAACAGTATGTGAATTGTTTGCTGGCGTTGGAGGCTTTAGATGTGGGTTAAATCATATTACTTCATCAGCTGAAAAACAAAAAGAAAAATGGAAAACTGTTTGGTTTAATCAATGGGAGCCAGCAGAGAAAACAACTCAATATGCACATGATTGTTATGTATATAACTTCGGCAAAAGTTTAGATATAGACGGCAATGAGACAACAAATTTAAATATAGAAGATGTTGATAAAAGCAAAATACCAGATTTTAATTTACTTGTCGGCGGATTTCCTTGTCAAGATTACTCAGTAGCGTCTACTTTACATACATCTAAAGGATTAGAAGGCAAAAAAGGGGTTTTGTGGTGGTCAATACGTGATACGATTGAGGAGAAAAAGCCTCCATTTGTGTTATTAGAAAATGTTGACAGGCTAATAAAGTCACCTGCTAAGCAAAGAGGAAGAGATTTTGGCGTGATGTTAACTTGCTTAAGAGATCAAGGTTATAATGTTGAGTGGAGAGTTATTAATGCAGCAGAATATGGATACCAACAAAGAAGGAGACGTGTGTTTATATTTGCATATAGAAACGATACAAATTATTCAAGAAGAACTATTGATAGTGAGGTTAATTTATCACTAGTAAAAAGTATCATTAAAGACAATGGTTTTTTTGCCACAACATTTAAGATAAAGGATTTTAGTGAGGATAGGATTAAAAGTATTGTAATTCCAGAAGAAATAGGAACTGTATCTAGCGAGTTTAAATTTGATTTTATGAATTCGGGAATTATGCTAAATGGCGTTATTTATACTGTTAAAACCGAAGTTTTGTATAATGGAGAGTATAAGACTCTGGGAGATATTTTAGAAACAGAGGAAGTAGATGAAAGTTATTTTATTCCAAATGAAAGGCTTTATTATACGGACCCAGATGTAAAGCGTAGTGATGAATCTGAAAACCAATTATCTAAGGAAGAAAGAAAAACGTGGCAGTATTTAAAAGGTGGCAAAAAATTAAAAAGAAGAGCTGGTAGCGGACATGACTACATTTTTTCTGAAGGTGCCATCCCTCTTGTTGATGAGTGGGACAAACCAGCAAGAACCATGTTAACATCAGAGGGTAATTTTAGCAGAACAACACATGTAGTAAAAGATAAAGTGACAGGAAGATTAAGATTATTAACAGCAACAGAAACAGAAAGAATTCAAGGCTTCCCTACAAACCATACAAAATATTGCTTGACAAATGGAGAAATTGTAAGAATGCCGGAAAATAAACGAAGATTTATGATGGGCAATGCTTTAGTCGTAAATTTGATAGAGGACATGGAAAAAACTTTATCCGAAATATTTAAGAACGAAGACGATAATATAAGATAAATCTCGATAAATAAAGCAATTATATAATCAAAAGGAGAAATATATGGAAATTTTAAGAATTATACTTCCCCTTCTCATTGTCTGTGTAGTAGTGGTCTACATCATACAAACAGCTAAGAAAAGGCAAGGCGATGAAAAGGGCGAAAAAACAGAAGAAACCTACATGTCTGAGGGCATGGCTATAGGTATGTGCTTAGGAACTGCTGTATCCGTAGCGCTGGATGCTGCCAATATAGCCATCGGCTTGTCGGCCGGCATGATGCTTGGCATGAGTGTCGGTATGAGCATTAAGAAGAAATAAATATTTTGCTAAGAGAGATAGAAAAAAAGCCTATCTCTTTTTTTGTTTTATAAATCATACAAATATGATATAATGAATATATTATAAGTAATATAAAAGTTATGAATAAATAGGACGGTGAATATAGTGGCAGAGAAAAACAATGCAAACATAGGTTTTGAAAAACAAATTTGGGACGCAGCATGCGTTCTTTGGGGACACATACCCGCAGCTGAATACAGAAAAGTTATTGTTGGACTAATCTTTCTTCGTTACATATCCAGCGCCTTTGAAAGACGTTACGAAGAACTTGTTAAAGAGGGAGATGGCTTTGAAGACGACAGAGACGCTTATGCAGAAAAAAATATCTTCTTCGTACCAAAAGAAGCACGCTGGTCAAATATAGCCTCGAAAGCACATACACCAGAGATAGGTACAATCATAGACGATGCGATGAGGGCAATAGAAAAAGAAAATACTAGCCTAAAAAATGTTTTGCCAAAAAATTACGCCAGCCCCGACCTTGATAAAAGAGTCTTGGGCGAAGTCGTTGATCTATTCACAAACGAAGTGACTATGGACGGAACAGAGGCAAGTAAAGACCTACTTGGCAGAACCTACGAGTACTGCATCGCTCAGTTTGCAGCCTACGAAGGCACTAAAGGCGGCGAGTTTTACACACCAGCAAGCATAGTTAAAACCATAGTTGCAATACTAAAGCCATTCAACAATTGCCGCGTGTATGATCCTTGTTGCGGCAGCGGTGGCATGTTCGTTCAAAGTGAGAAATTCGTTCAAGCCCACAGCGACAACAGAGGAAACATCTCCGTTTATGGTCAAGAGTCCAACGCAGACACTTGGAAGATGGCAAAGATGAACATGGCAATCAGAGGCATAGACGCAAACTTTGGACCATACCATGCAGACACCTTCTTCAACGACCTTCATAAGTCATTAAAATCAGACTTCATCATGGCCAATCCACCATTCAACCTAAGCAATTGGGGAGCAGATAAGCTAAAAGACGATATTAGATGGAAGTATGGAACACCACCAGCAGGAAACGCGAACTACGCTTGGATACAGCACATGATACACCACCTAGCACCTAACGGTAAGATAGGCCTAGTGCTAGCTAATGGAGCACTTTCCTCACAAACATCAGGCGAAGGCGAGATTAGGAAGAAGATTATCGAAGACGACCTTATAGAAGGCATAGTTGCCTTGCCAACACAGTTATTCTACAGCGTTACAATACCGGTAACCTTGTGGTTTATTACAAAGAATAAGAAGCAAAAAGGCAAGACTTTATTCATAGACGCGAGAAAGATGGGCTACATGGTTGACCGTAAGCACAGAGACTTCACAGAAGGAGTTCAGGAAGATGGCAGCCTTGGCGACATAGACCTACTTGCGAAAACATTCGAAGACTTCCAAAATGGAGTTTTAGAAGAGAAAAAAGGCTTTTCGGCCATAGCCACTATAGAGGATATTGCAAAACAAGATTATATACTAACACCTGGACGCTATGTCGGCATAGAAGAAGTTGAAGACGATGGCGAACCATTTGAAGACAAGATGAATAGGCTTACTGCAGAACTTACAGAGATGTTTAAAAAATCACATGAATTAGAAGAAGAAATACGTAAGAACTTGGGAGCAATTGGCTATGAAGTGTAAATGGGAAAAGAGCAGATTAGATGCTTTTGCTAAAGTTAAGGGTGGTAAAAGATTACCAAAAGGTATACAACTAATAAGTGAGCCTAATTCACATCCTTATATACGAATAAGAGATTTGGGAAAAGCTAAAGTTCTTCAGCTTAATAGAGATTATGGATTTGTCGATGATGATACACAAGAGAAGATATCTCGTTACATAGTTTCAAAGGATGACATTCTTATTAGTATTGTTGGCACAATTGGGCTAATTGGAATTGTGGGAGATACACTAGACAATGCGAATCTCACTGAAAATTGTGTGAAGCTTTCAGATTTGGCTGGAATAGATAAGGACTTTCTATATTATTATCTAATCTCGGAATTAGGACAAAATGAAATTTTGAAAGGAACAGTTGGAGCCGTTCAGAAAAAGTTGCCGATTAAAAATATACAAGCATTAAAAATTATATATCCGAGTGATATAACAGAGCAGAAAAAAATAGCCTTGATACTATCACGCATAGATGAAAAAATTGAACTTAATAATAAAATAAACAATAATTTAGCAGCTTAAATGTTAATATTCGATACATCAATTTCACCAGA